>Ga0325405_1005059_pt1 | contig 13393 bp, 10 predicted proteins | sample PopdelMetagenome_21_FD_205663 | JGI IMG/M metagenome (GOLD analysis project Ga0325405, IMG submission 205663) | Populus deltoides microbial communities from Bellville, Georgia, United States - Xylem-Control-R2 | ecosystem: Host-associated > Plants > Phyllosphere > Stem > Wood/Secondary xylem... | reverse complement strand
TTCTATTACATTTCAAAACAACACTAAAGCATTACCATCCCTCATTGATGTCGGAATTGCTTTTGGCGATATAACCTTTATTTTATTCCTTCTTGAGTGACAACGTCTCCTTTTTTTCATGTTTTAATATAATTAAAAAATAAAACTTCTTTTAATAAAAATAATAATAATAAAAAACCTCTCTTTTTCAACGTGCTATTTCAACCCTTATCTTAATAGTCAATTTTTATTCTTATCCTTGGTATTTTTTTCATAACCATTTGGTAAACACACTAGATAAATGGTCCTTGCGTGTTAATGATTGTTCTTTCTTGGAAAGAATTTTCTGTGTATTGCTTAGTAGTCCAGGGCGGAAAAATCCCTGGCTCCTTGCCTTTTTCGGATTACTAGAAGATGTTCGGACACTTCATCAATTTTCTGTGTATTGCTTAGTAGCTCAACATCATGATGTTCAAGCTAAAATGTAAAGAATTCGTAACATTGAAAGCCAAGGAAGAAGTTTTTATTATACAACGAGAATCCATGATCAAATTCCTCAAGAATCAACAATGTTAACCGACAATTCACACTTGTTGGGAATGTAAAAGAATCAACTATGGACATTGATGAAGTATCTGAAACTTCGATCAGCAAACAAATTAACAAACCAAAGGAAAACTAACACGCCTCAAATTCTCCCCAGTGAGAACCGTCTAGGTGTTTCTATTGGACGCTGTTTCAGTCCACTCATTAGCACATCACTCTTTTGCACAATTTTTCTGCCTTTCAATGGAGACATCAATTTGTGGGCCAACCTTGAAGGCGAAAATGATCGACGAAATTTCGATGCAGTTGACGACTTTGGTGATTTCTTGCTCAAGTTTGTAGGTCTTGTAGGTGAGAGAGAAAGAACTGGTGGGTTCTTGATCTTTACTTGAAATTTTGAACCTGATGGAGGGGACTTAATCAAGAACTTATGTGGGGTTGTCTGCTTTTTGTTTCTTGCAATCACTGGAGACCTTGTCTTGCAAAACTTCTGCTGCTGTGCAGAATCTGTAGAAAGGAACAGAGGGTTTGGAAACAATACTGTCTTTTTAACCCATGGCCTATTCCTAGGAGAAACTCTATTCGCCAAATACCGAGCATTTTCTTTATCCATTTCTCTCTTCTTTGGAGGTGAAACCTTGAAGTTAATTCGTGATCGAGCTCTTTGAAGAGTTGGAGAGCCGAATTCTGATCGAATTGACTGCAGTTTAGTTTGCTTTTCCTTCTTCCTTTTGGATTTGAGTTCAGTGTCTTCAGGGTGAGGCCTTTGTTTTTTCTGTTGGGTCAATGGAGTTTTGGGGTCTTCAAGGGTGAGTTTCTTGGTTTTGCAACAAACAGCCGCAACAATTTCTCTTGCAAATTGGCTTGCCTGTAGAATCTCTCCCATTGTCTCACCCACTAGCATTGCTGGCAATGACATTCGCCTCCATTCTCCTGCATAAAACATTCGAGTCATTTGAATTATTCGATCAATGACCGTTTGGTTCTTCAAATTTTCAATTGCAGATTCTCATTTATCAACAACCAAGAAAAGACATGCCTTGGTAATAATTGAAATCAAACGAGAAAGAGAGATACCTATTGAAGTTGCTGGCAGCTTGCCCACTGGAGATTTCATAGGAACACCACTCTTGATCCTTCAAATTGGTGAAAAAACAATACAACAATATTAGCAAATCTTCATAGAGATAATCAAGGAACATCAAAAGTTCAAATTTTTATCACAGCCCAATTTCTAATTTACCTTAAAGATTCTTGCTTGCACCTAAGACTAGTTCTTAGATACCCTCTGGTACTTCTAGGACTGAGACTAACCCCAGCTATCACCTTATTCCCACCTGCCACCGTGTACTGAAGCTCTTGCAACCTAGCCATGCATCTGTCCACCTTCACAGAATTTACAAAGCAAACCCATTATTCTAGTGTAACAGAAACATACATAATAAAAAAAGTTGTACTTGGTCGCTATAAAAAAAGAGGAAAAAGAAAAGAACTTTAGGACTGAAAATGACTGAAAATCAGAAAAATTTCATATAATAAAATGGATTCAAGCAAATGGTCCAAATCTGAAGACACAAAAGTAAAACTTAGAGAAAATCAAAGACCCGAATTTGAAGATTTTCTTTCTTCCTCTCCAGTTTTCTGAGGAATCAAACAGGCAAAACAAAAGGGAGAGACTTCTCTGATTAAACAGTTCGGTGGGTTTGTTCGATATTTTGACTAAGAAATATGTACCTTCTTTAAAGTTTCTCTGATTAAAACTGGGTCGAGAGGAACCACCATCTTCCTCTGCTTTGGTGGGGTTCTTGCAACCATGATTGGCTAACAAACCACGCAAAAGGAAGTAACAAAAAACAACTCCAAAGTGGGTCTCAAAGCTCTCTCTCTAAATTCCCATTGAACCAGAGACTTCAGAGATGGGTCAGTTACAAATTTTGTGTGTCCCTCTTGAAGTGATCGCTTCTTTTTTTGCTTTGTACTCCTCACTAAGTTTTGTCTTTGAGGTTGAGAGATCAAAACTGAAAGACTTCAGGGCTTAGGGTAACGGATCTTTTTGTCCCCCAACGGTCCTAATCCATCCTCAAAATAAACGTTGCTAACGGCTACTTTTGCTCCCCATTTAAAATGACAAAAGGGGTGTATAATTAACATTTATTTACTAATAAGTATTATTGATTTATTTGTTTACTTTTTAATTTTAATAATCATGATGCTGGTAAAAGCTTAACACAATCCAGACAAATAAATTTTATTAAATTCTTAAAAGTTTATAAGAATTTTTTTAAAATATTAGCAACAATATACTTTTGATAGGAATGGTAATTTCATATGATCTAATTAATATACACACACAGATGGATGGATGGATGTAGATATAAATAGAGAGTGAGAGGATTTTAATGATTTTCGTATGAATTTGAAGTTTAAATAAACTATAATTAATATAGTCTTAAAATCCATATATTTTATCTTTGAAATTTAAAAAAAAAGATTCCAAACTTGACAAATACCTATTAAATAAAAAATTATTTTCTCCCAACTCAATAAAAAAAATGATAATGAATATAAATATTGTGAGGTCGGAAAATAAATATAACTCTGATTTAATAAATTGTTATTTTTACTGTTGTATTTATAATTTTACTCAAATTCTTATAATTAACCTAAATATGTAATGAAAATAAAGAATTGCTTCCATGTTTTTTAAAAAATAAAAATAAAAGTTGCATAGTAAATTTCATATTTGAGAAAAACTTTTTAGAAAGTGCTAAGGAAATAAAGCTTTTTGAGAAAAAAGAATAAAGTATAAATCCATTGGTCAATGAAGTCGTACATTGTTTTTAAAGGCCAAAAGCCCATATCTCAAATCAAAATTCTGAGTCCCAAAAACCCGAGTTTCATTGGCCCAAGGAATAAAACCCGTTTCTAAATGGTTGCCGTTTCGGATATTTAAAATCAGTAAAAACAATCAATGGAACCCTAAAAATCCCAACTTCACACAGACTGACAGCAGCTCCTCTTGTCCACTCTCCAGTTCCTAGTAAGTTCAATCGAAATATCTCTAGTTACCTCATATTCATGCTTGTTTGATCTCTAGCCATCAAAGCTTTTTGGATTTTTCTTTTTTAATATGAAGCTGGTAGATTGTTTTTCTTACGAACCCTTTTAAGCTTAGTTTTGGTTTTAGTATTACCTATGTAGAAGAGTTGTTATTTGAGTGAATTCAAAAGGAAGTCTTTGATGGCTAGAGAAAATTGAAGACAGAGGAGCAGATTGCAAATTGACATTACTTAATGTTAGTTTTATGAATTCAGTTTTTAGGATATAATAAGAGATGATTAACTATGTTCTGTTTATGTATGATTGCTTTGATGTATGATTAGTAGGGTGTCTTTTGGTTTGTTTGTTAATGTTTTGTGTTATTCCTTGCTGGAAACTAACTCAAAATTCTGGTTATGAAATAGGAGCTACAATCTTGGGCTGTTTTCTAGTATACTGATGGCAGAGGAGATAGTAGCCGAAGCCATCGAGGCCAACCTGGAGAGAGCTGACACAGCTACCGAGGAAATGGATACGGTGGAGGATGTGGCAGAAAATGGTGCTAAGCGAGCTAGAGAGGGAGAAGAGGAGGATAATGAGGATGTAGCAAAGAAGCAGAAGGTGGATAAATCTGTGGAGGAAGAGCGACTGGAGAAGCTTGAAGGAGAGGGGACAGGAGAGGGAGAGGAGAAGAAAGAGGAGGAGCGACCGGGGAAGCTTGAAGGAGAGGGGACAGGAGAGGGAGAGGAGAAGAAAGAGGAGGAGCGACCGGAGAAGCTTGAAGGAGAGGGGACAGGAGAGGGAGAGGAGAAGAAAGAGAAGGAGAATTCAGGTCCGGTCAGCTTGGGTCCGAAGAGTTTTGGGTCGGCAGTGGAGATGTTTGATTATTTCTACAATTTCCTCCATTACTGGCCGCCTAATCTTAATGTCAACAAGTATGAACAAATGGTGCTACTGGAATTGCTTAAGAGAGGTCATACAGAGCCTGACAAAAAGATCGGTGGGGGGATCCAAACTTTCCAAGTTCGGTTTCATCCAATGTTCAAGAGTCGGTGCTTCTTCCTAATTAGGGATGATGAGTCTGTGGATGATTTCAGCTTTCGGAAGTGTGTGGATCACATACTTCCGCTGCCCGAGGACATGAAAATAAAATCTGACAACTTTCAAGGTGGAGGTAAAGGTCATGGAGGGAAAGGTGGTCATGGTGGAAGAGGTGGACGAGGTCGTGGCCGTGGTTATGGAAGGGGTGGTAGATCAAGGAACTGAATCATAGAAGACAAATGAGGATTGCATGTTTTTCTTCTGTATTGTCTAGCTAAGTCTCTCTCTTATCCAAGTTTTGACTCTTGAATGCTTAAATTTTGAAGGCTCTTTGCTTAGCTTTGGAGATCATCAGTTTTTTCTGTTTCAATCTATTTCTTGTCCAAGTTTTGAGCTGTTTCTTTTTTGGTGCCCAGTATAAATTCACGAGTCCTACTATAATTTTCAGTGCCAAATATAAATCCATGAAGCATGTTTTTTTAGAGGCAGCTGAAAGGTAAATTATTTTGTTAAATACTCAATTTAATACATCTTAATCTCAATAAATAGTGTAATTAACATTAATTCTCAATTTATCAAATTATTCTTGGTCTGCATACTTGGTCTAGCTAAATCTCTCCCCATCTTGTTCTGCAATTTCATCAGCTCCATCTGGTTGGCCATGAGACCCAGTATCCTTCGTGTCAAGCTACAGAAAATAATTTTGAAAAACCTCATGCATATTTATTTATTTATTTTGCTGTTGCATTCTTTTAACCATTATGTAAGTTTGAAATTTCTGATGGGAAAGAATTTGCATGCTACCTTTTCCATGATCAAGTTTAAGATCCTTTTTTCTTCGTCAGAAACATACCAGCAACGAATGAAATCACCAACATGAAAGTCTTTACTTCCGACTAAAATTCTGACTCGTACTCAATCTCAATATAGAATAACTGGGCATGAACTGCAATGGAGCAACTAGAGCAGGTGTACAAGCTATGACCTTCTCCACTCTTATCTTTTAACTCGTGTAAAAGGGTTTTTGAACAGGTTTTTCCTACATATACTAAACCAGGCAATAGAGTATGCTTAATTATACTGTTGTAGATGTTACTGTTCAAGATAGCAAAATAAAAAATAATAATAATAATACACATGAAGAGGTATAAATTTAATGAGTAATTGCATGGGATGACAGAGATTACATTTTAAAATAGTTTTTACTGAAAATATTATTTTTTAAAACGATTCAAAAACAATTTTAAGTATAGAAATTATTTTACATGGTTCAAAAAGTTTTAAAAAATAATTGAAGTATAGTTACAAAAATTTAACTAAATAATCATCCCACCAAGATACATTGACCATCACTGCTGGCCTGCATCAATGTTTTCACCAGCTACAGATTGTTGTCCCATATCTCCACCAGCCCCATACTGTTAGGAACAAAGTGAAAGGCACAAAAAGTGTGAGGCTGTAGTGTTGAGTGTTTGTAGTGTTGATTGTTGTCCCATATCTCCACCAGCCCCATACTTAATTACCTTAATCCTCTACCCAGCAGCAGGAATGAATTATATCACCGACATATTAAACTGTTTCTCTTGACAAGAACTGGTTTAGCCTCAAATCTATAGCATAGCTACTCCTATTATTGCTGTGAAACTACAAGTAATGCTATTGATTCTTTTATGGATAGTTTGCTAATGATGTTTGGTACTGAATCTTGACTTGGATTTGCCATCCTTTTGTGTTCAAAGTTGTAACTTTTCTTTAGAAGGAAACTATTTTTTTATAATATATATATTTTACAAATAATCAAGTTTAAAAGATTATTTTTTTTTATCTCCGTGTTAAAAGAAAACTTTTTTATTTTTAACTTGAAATATTTAAACAAAAAGAAGTTTTTTATTTCACGTAAAAAAATATAATTTTTTTGTGTGAATTTAGAGTATATATATTAATACCATTAATATATTCTATGTTTATAAAAAGAAAATTGTATTTTTTCAACGTGGAATAAATTTGTTTTTTAATTTAATAAGCTTCGAATTTTATATTGATAATTTTTTAAACTGAGATAAAAAAATATTTTTAGTTTAATAAGTTTTAATTTTATATTAAAAAAATAAAATATTTTTTTATAGTAAATTCTAATATAAACGAGTAACTAATAAAAAAAGAAGATGGTAGCCTTGTGCGCTCGACGTCGGGTCAAGCAAGAGAAAAACATTTAATTGTTTTTTGAACCTTTTGTCTGTCTTTGGTAGTGATTTGTTTCTGCGTTGAATTTCCCTCACTATTTTGATCTTTAAGCTCTTACAGATGAGACTGTTCCAAAGTGTTTTAGGACAATCGATACTCTTATCGTTCACTTCAAAGTTCAAACCATCTGGTTTCTACAAAAGACTCCCTGACACATAATGCATGACAAACCATGCAAGACTAGTAAAAAAGCCGACACCATCACCCACAAAAGGTAACAAAGAGAGGCTTTAATTCCACCATAAATATTATGCACACATATGAAAGGAAAAATGGATCTGTAAGTTGTTTGAGAAAAATTCGAGATACAATTTATTGTTTAGTACAAATACAACAATATCGAAATTAGTAATATATACTACTGAGATAAATTAAAGAATAAAATGAATCATATGCTAAGAAGTATAGAACTATGCAAGTCAATAGTTTTCTTCTCTCTTTTTTCCCTCTTTATTACCAACAGCTCTCTCAGCCTAATAAAATATCTAATAGCAGGTGACCCGGCAAATCTCACTTACAGGCTAAAGCAGCATTCATGGCATTAACCATGGGGGTAGAGGAGCTAGTGGCAGTCAGCGAATACAAAAGAAGCAGCACTAGCACATTTGAAGATGCTCACATTTTCCACAACTTTCTTTCAGACACAGACTCCTCCAGGTAATCAACATGACCACTTGGTTTCAGAACTGCAAGCTATTAGCAGCAAAACTAAGCGTGTTGAGATGTGACACCTGCTTGTCATCTTTAACTCACATTTACCTAGCTGCAAGTGCGAAACTAAGCATGTTGAGATGCGACACATGCTTTTCATCTTCAAAGCAATTTCACTTAACTGAAGCTATTCTGCAGCGAAACTAAGCATGTTGAGAACTAAGCATGTTGAGAAGTGACACATGCTTGTCATCTTTAACTCAGATTTACCTTTCAATAACACGTCGGCTATTTCTAAATTCACCAGGATCCATGCCTGTATTGCATTCAATCGATCTTCCTCCTTGCTGTTTTCTAAATCCTTCTTGTTTTGGTCCATTAAAATTCCGTGAATCATCACCTGCACTATTCATTTTCCACCCAGAACAGTCAGTGCCTTGAAATCCTCTATTTTTACCAAGGGCACCAGGTGACGATCTACCAAAATCATCACCCCAAGACTTTCTTCTATCACCCATCTTACCCCTGGATCTCATCTCATTGTCTCTCACAAAGTCATGATCACGACCCCTAAAATGGTTACCTCTTCTACCAGATTCCAATTTGTTACCTCCAGTTCTATTTCTCCAAGAACGTCGATGATTGTTATCAGATTCTGAACCAGAAAAGGAAGCATCATCCAAATCAGAATTTCTCTCAAAATTCCTTCTACCTGAACCCTTTCTACTCTGTCTCCTATGGCTGGAGCCAAAATCATCATCCACATCAGAATCAAGCTCAAGTTCTTCATCTGACCCAAAACTTAATCCCTTGGAAGGACCCATTGGAACTCTACCTCTATTTTTGTTTCTAATATCAGCGACATGACTGGATTTCCATTTCGGATGAACAGAGCGCTCTTCATCTGAATCGATATCCAGTTCTTCATCAGAGCCAGAGAAAGCTCTTCCGTGATGCTTGGGCTTTGATGGCTTAACAGAAGGACTTGTCCTGAGTCCTATGCCCAAGTTGCAATCAGAACCTCCATCTCCTTCCAAATCAGAAATCCCTTGGTCAGAAAAATTGTTTCGAGAAGCCTTCCGTGCAGGTTTATCATTTTGGGTATCTAGTTCATAATTGTCAATATCATCTTCATCATCAAAATCATCAAACCCCCTTCCAAATCCATCATGCTCAGGAACAGAATATTCCCTTGAAATTCTTCTGGGTCCACTGAAATCATCTGTATTCTGTCCAGAATTTCCTTCCTGAGCTTGAATCCCCAGAGGTAAGTCTTCAACTATAGCTGCAGACTCTGCATACTCAAAAGCAGCAACATCAGCCCCATCTGATTCATTGTCATCGAAGTCAAAATTACAGGCACTGGAAACTTCTGGGTGGCTGACAATCTTCTCCGACCTTGTTCTGCTACCATGCTGCCTTTCTTCCATTTTATTTTCCATGAATGCATCTGGTGGATGCTTGCAATCACAATGGAAACAAGCCATGTTTCTCCTATAGTTTAAGAAGTTACACCTGCCACAGCATAGAGCGTACAACTTGAAAATTTTACCAACAAACTGCACAAACACAGCATATTTTACAAACAAGCTGCATTGTTTTCAAGTATAGAAATAATATAGAATAAGCAGAGCTATAAACGCTACATGATTTGAAAATATGAGGTGACAGACTGCAAGGTGGAAAAATACACTAGTGATTTGCAGTTGAAGACTTACTCTGGGCATTCCCATTCCCCTGGAAGCAACTGTCTCTTGGGCCGCTTCGCATCACATTGTAAGCACACTGCATTCTTGGCGAAATTCATGAAGTCACATCTGGGAAAATACAGGCACATTCTTAGCAATAAAACACTTATTAACAATAACTTTACAGTTGAAACAATTAGCTAATGATGGCTTTAAAACACAATTTTAAAACTCATCTTTATAGTTGAGACAATTAGGTAATTCTGGTTTTAAAACACTTGAACTTGTCATAACAATTGCATTTAACATCTTCCTGGCAAAACTTCCACATGTAATTACAGATATTCCAAGGATGCCCATAAGATTACCTAGGTCAAACCACAGATTGAACCAAAACAAGGACCAAAACAATAATAGGATTACCTAGAGAGCAGCAGAAAAGAAAAGGTCCACTAATTTTTCAGAAGTTCCAGAAAAAAACCTATGTGCATCCCTAGATTAGGCATCTGGCAGCCCTTCGTTAAGAAAAAAAAAAAAAAAAAACCAACAGCCCATGAGCAAGTCATAAACTCATAAAGAGGAACATACTTGGGACACAACCAATCCCCCTTTTTCATATCAATGCCATCACGTCCGACACATTTCCTAGGAGGACTAGGAGGTTGTTTCACTTTTGTTGGAGGCCTTTTAATCACTGGAGGGGGGAGATTTGGGTCTATTGGTACTGCACTCAACTTTGCAACCTCATGAAGTAACTTACGAACAACAGTTCTGACAGGTTTTTGCTTCAGAAGAAACCTATTGGCTACTGATCCATTTATGGATTCAAAACCATAAGCTAAAAGAACTCGCATAAGATCAATAGTCCGTGCCTCATCCTCTTTGTTTGTTAGTAGATATCCACTTTCACATGAGCTCCTCAAATGGCAGCTACTACAAACCTGAAAAACAAAAAAGCAGTCATGTTTAAAATGGCCACTACTAGGCAATCATAAGTTTATCCAAGTGCAAATAGCCATTAATAGGCAATCATAAATTTATCCAACCTGAAAAACAATTGTATTGATGGATGAGATTCCAAAGGAAGACAAAATAATGAGAGTTGAAGTCATAAGATGCAATTCAAAAGTACGAGCCACATGAGATAGTACATCATTTTTGGAAAGTGTGAAAAGGTAACTAAAAAGTCTTAAGAAAGTAACACTTACATCCCCTTCATCAAGGTGGACATGCTTCCTCAAAAGCTTTGAAGAGAAAACAACCTTCTTGTTCACGTTTGGGCATCCATAGCCTTCCAAAATTTGAATATCCTGTCTTGACAAGGACCTGAAATCAATTCTTTCTCGTCACCAGTCAAGAAAAATGACCACAGCTGGAATAAGATTATTTGGAATACATCAAGAAAATAAACCTAGACTAAGAATCTTACAAGTAAAATGTGCATTTTAATAAGAGGCATCACAAAATAAAATACAAATTTAGAACTTATGTTGTTCCGTACATCTAGGATTCAGGACAATGTTTACACAAGGAAAACAGAGAATTGAACATATAGCCCAAAAGGCTTAGTTCAGCTAAGATTGAATCATCTATGTATTAGACTATACAGTTCACAGAGCTAAAAGCAGCTATTTCTTCCATTCCCAATTTTAAGAACCTTACTACAGCTGAATTCACCACAGACTCCAAACCTACAAAGTCCAATTCCATTGTTGAATGAGCTAAATACTGGCAGAATTCAGCACAGCCTCATACCAAAATACTTTATCCATTTTGATAACAGCATTAGAAAACATGAACATGAAAGTCAGAAACCAAACAAAACCTCAAAACATCTAATTAACCACATTTTCCTAATCCTATCAAATTGTATATACAAATAATCCATATCCCATTACACTTAGAAAAAAACTCATATACATTCCCAGACACACACAAAGAACGAAACAAATAAATGCTCTTTACTTCATTTCAGCAACCAAGTTAGCAACTATTATAACAACAATATGAAATCTACCAACCAAACTCATGATCCAACTGATCTTTGCCAAAACTAAGTGTAGCAGTCTGAAAACACTTGAAATCCTCAAAATCAACCTCTTAATCATCTCATTATTGTAATAAGCATGCTATATGTATATATAAAAAAATTATTTCGTTGCTACAACTCTCAGATTCAGGAAAACAATGTCACACTTGGTGCTATTTCAATTTGAGAAAACAGAAAAATTGAACAACAGCCAAAAGCTTAGTTTAGCAAAGAGTGTACGGTACTGTGCATATATCAGTAGATTCCTACAGGTTCTATTTTACAGTTCACAAAATCAATTTCAACCATCTTCTCCTATTCGTTCTTTGATGAACTAATTGTAGCAAGAAATATCACAAAGGGAAGCACAGACCACCATCACCTCAAAACTTCTACCAAATTATAGCTAATTTGTACTAGACCGTCCCACCAACTTGCATTTACAATCAAATATCTCACAAAACTCACAAAAAAACTTCCTCGAAAAAATCGTATACAATTCAACAGACCGAGAAAGGAGTAAACTAAACAACGAATTTTCATTCACTTTCAACAATCAAGTAACCAACTTTAAAACAAGAGCATAAATTCCACGAACCTGAAGATATCGAACCGGTCTTTGCCAAAATTAATACAAGCAGTCTGTACAGCCCTGAAATTATTAAAATCAATCCCAACACCATCACTCTCATTCCCAACCCCAGAAACATCAAGTCCCAAACTTTCTACCATATTGTCCGCAACTTTCCTACTAGGATCAAAATAATGCTGTTGCGCCAACCTCTCCATCAGCTCTATCCACTCCGGCCATGGATGCACCAACTCCACTTCCTTCCTCTTCAACTCAATCAAACCAGACTCTTCAAAATCAACACTAGAATCACCATTATCACGTAGCCCAGATTCCAGTTTTTCATCTTGAGAGTCAATCATTTCTGTTTTTTGAGTCCCATCAAGTTCTGGGTTTTGGGCAGCAACTGCTTCTTGTTGTTCTTGTGGGGTGTCTTTGGATTGGCGCCAAGCACGGATTTTTTGGAGGGTTTTGAGCTTTTCAGCGTGTTCACGTTCAGTGGCATCAATTTGATCAAAGACAAAGCTCTTTCGACCAGACAGAGAGTTGGGTTTTGGTTGCTCTGTCCAGGGCTTAGCAGTTGTGGTGGTTGAGTAGGGTTTAAGATAAAGGTTGTTAAAGAGGAGGAGAGATAGTGGTGGGGGTTTAGGGTTTTGGGTAGTGAGAGTTAGGCGTCTTAAGAGGAGGAGAGAGATTGGTGTTTTTGCCATTTTTAGAGGGAGGAAAGGAGATTAGTTAGAACTTAGAAGTGAGCAAAAACCTTCATTGCAACTGAGTGAGGATTCTAGTTGGAAGGAGACAACGAGAGAGCAAATCCTTCTGAAGCCATATCCCTTCAGTTTAGGCCTTAAACCCTTGTGGGTATTGCTTGTGTGGTCGAGCAAGAAAAAGAGGGAGGAAAATAGATATGGGAGCCCTAAAGCCCATTTTTATATTGAGCAAATTCTATTTCTGGCCCAGCAGTGTTGTGTTGTAACAGGCCATGGGGGCAAAAGTAGAAATTGAAATCATCATTCTACCTGTTACTAAACCTACTAAAAGATCTGGGTGCAATGCACCTGCTTGGTTTTTCTTTTACAATGGAAGCTAATAGAGTAGAAGAAAAGCATCAACCTGAGCTGCATATGCCGCCTGCCTTAGGACCACATCCATGGCTTGTTTACTTTCACGGAGAGCATGGACAAAGCCAGACTCTGTATAGCATGATAGAAGGTAGTTATCAGGTTAAAAACATTCCTGAGATGTAAGATATGCAGATAGCCACATGTTCGCACGGTTGGTTAATTAGTTCTAGTTCATAAAAATAGAGATGATTGTTTTCTGTTGAATCCCATCTCTATGCAAAAGATTCAACTACCGCCGCGAAAATCAAGCTTTCAACTGTTGTTTACTCGCAATGCCTCCTGATGATCCGAACTGCATAATTGTGTTCTTTGGCATCATTCGAAATCATATCCTCTATTTCATGTTTTTTACGCCTGGGGATATTGAATGGACTAAACACGACTTGTTGCTTCCTATTGCTGAGGATGTAGGAGTAGCAGATACACTAGAATGCGTTGGTGCTTATGATGGGGAGGTTTACATGTATACTTTCTTCGGAAA
>Ga0325405_1005058_pt1 | contig 13395 bp, 9 predicted proteins | sample PopdelMetagenome_21_FD_205663 | JGI IMG/M metagenome (GOLD analysis project Ga0325405, IMG submission 205663) | Populus deltoides microbial communities from Bellville, Georgia, United States - Xylem-Control-R2 | ecosystem: Host-associated > Plants > Phyllosphere > Stem > Wood/Secondary xylem... | reverse complement strand
TGTCTCTTCTTCTGTCCTGAAACCAAAACTATACATCTTTGGTCAATACATTAATAGAAAAATTCTTGGGATTAGTAAAGAGCAACATTCAGTTAATGGTGATTGAGATTAACAAACAAGCAACAGTACTCTATTAATCAGTGGTTATTTGCATCCTACCTCTGTAAATTTGAAGCGTATCAAAAGGAAGACGAAGCACTAAGGTTTTTTTTTTTTTTTACTGTGGTATTCGAGATTATAACAACGGGGTTGCTTTTTTTTAAGTATTTTTTGTTTTTAAATATATTAAATTAGTATTTTTTTAATTTTTTAAAATTTATTTTTGACAACAACACGTTAAAATAATAAAAAATTATAAAAAAAACTTATTTAAAACCAAAAAAGATTTAAACACAAAAATGTACACACTCTAGAGAGAGGTTCCGTGCCATCCATAACGAGGTAACAAAAATTGACCACGAAGAAATATAAAATAGGAAGGTAAGAAGAATGAAACAGACAGATAAAAAAGTTATGCTGGCATGTTCTTACCTTTTGTCCTGAGGATAAGGATAATGACAGGCCTGTAATAATTTTGTTACTGGAAATCAATTTTACTTGTACAATAAAATACAATCATAAAACTTATTCCAATATCGGCCGGCAGGAAATTACTAATAAATATTTACAGGGAGAAAATAATATATAAATAATGGTAATATATATATATAATCAGGGATACTTTACACTTTTCTTTTGAATCATAGCAGGAAAGAGACGGGGATCCCCTTGCCCTTTTGCTTCATATTAAAAAAGAAAGAAATAGGAGTGGTCGAATGAGCACTGTCACCAAGATTTTCCCTTGATTGATTTCAATTGAAAGATTCTGCCTGGAGCTTAACATGAACAAGATCACAGAAATGATGTAATGACATTGACCTTTAAAATATACCTCCCTCTGCTAATCAGCCCAAAGTCATAAGGCCATGTTTGTTTGTTAATCAGTTAATAATACTATATATATAGGAGTAATTTTCAAAGTAGAATTTGAGTTCCATTTTTCATTGGTGGAATTGCTTTTCCATCCGAGACAGTAGCCATCTTCCTGTCTTGGGTGAACTCATGGAGGGAATAAATTTTATAGGAGGATAACATCATTGGGAGAGGGTGCCTTGATGCTTAAGTAAATCTTTTTTAGGTCCCCTGTCCATTATCCACTAATTAAAAGTGATTAGTGTACGTTTATTCGTTTTTAAACCGACACCATGCTATAATCTTGTACAAGGTTATGATACGATAAGATCCCTTCGCATGGCTTGTAGACCTATCCAGCTTTTTATCCACTTCTTTCCCCCCCCTGATGGTACCTCATAACACTACCATTCAAGTAATTGCAATGGTTAATTTCAAGAGCCTTGCGTTGTCATTGATCAACCCTTGTCTCGGGCGTCTACTTGCTCGGTGATTGTCTCCATATATATATATATATATATATAAATGGAAGCTTGTAGGTGAAATTTTGGAATAAACGAGGAGGAAAAGTAGGAAAAAAGAAAGATATGGAGAGCGAGGGGGGACAGTGGTGTATCTTTAATCATTTCTTTTGGCCTCGAACAAACTTTGGATGAATGGCGCTAATTTATGATATTGTCTTCAGATGTTACAAAGCATGGGGATAAAGGGGATGGAGAGTTTGACTTTGGAGAGAAGAAATTGATTCTTCTGGCTTAGGGAGCTAACTCCCTTCCAAATAGAAATTCCACGAGAGAGGCTCTCCATTGTCGCTAACTTGTTGAAGCAGAGTGTGTGTCCATTAGGGTTGGCCGGAAACACTTCTTCAACTTATGAACTGCTTCTTTAGGTGAAGCAATCTATTGGATTAGGAATTGGGATATTAAATAATGTTTTATAATTAGACATTGAAAAAAAAAAAAATTGTTGTTGTACGTGAAAGGAGAAATTGACATTTCCTTTCAAGATCTTTAAAGAGCAAGAGGGCCCTCATGGCCCCTTATTGCCATGCGTTTGTTGGTACAAAAAAAAACAAGCACGGCCAACAAGAAAATCATGCTCTGGTCGCAACAGGAGAAAGAATGAAGAAATGACTAAAGCCCACTCCCTCAAAAGGCTGTTCGATGTATTTCAGTGGCTTCTTCCATCACATCCCCACTCTTGTCCCCTCCCCACCCCGAGAATCCCATGAATCCTTAATCCCCATTATGAAATAGCTCATCAAGCCATGCAGCTCAAGAGTGGCATACATATTGATTCAAAATCCAATCTCAGTTTTCACACCAGAACTCGGACAACAGTTGGCCTACCCAGAAGAACTCGATCGGACCATAACTGGACTTCCATGGTGATCTTGAATTCGGCATTTGTCTTGCGTTTTGTGTTTGCTTTTTCACCCGAATGGCTTCCATAGCTGCTCATATGGCTTATAATCCAAATTGATTTGCATCTCAGATAAATGGTTTGCACAAAGCTTATTGCACCAGGATTCTCAGATAAATGGCTTATAAAATACGTATATTGGCTTGAAAACAATGAACAAGCTCTGCACCAAAATTAAGATTGCATTTCTAGATTGAACTGGTCAATATCTCAATTAATAACAATCTATTGGAGATTTTTTTTTAGATTGCTTTATATATAGATCTTCCCATGTTCACATACAAGCTCCACAAAGGAGGGTAGAAAGACTAGTTCGTGGCAAAAATAATAGAGATACAGTTTTGCATCTTTGGAGCCAACATCAGCAAAAAGCCTGCCTTCCTCTGAGAAATTGGTTAACTGCTGTTAGTCAACAGTGTTGCCTTGATATGCTGACATAATGTCATAATCTCTGTTTCTTCTGTTCGGTTGCCTCTTCACCTGCTCTGTGAAAAAATCGATTAACAGAAAGATTAACAAAATGTATGAGAAATCATGGGTAGACAGTAGAACTTTATCAATACCATTTGTTTTAATAGCCACAAATTTCAGCAAGGAACCACCAAACAAACAATCAGCAGAGAAAAAAAAATGTATGCCACGTATACTCAATTGAATGATAGGCACTGGTGTCCAGAAAAACCTTTTCACATATTCAATTTGCAGGAAACTGATTCATTGTCCAAGATGGATTTTGCAATCTAGGAAACATGAATGACAATGACTACATAGCCTGTATGGTTGTGGTTGGGTATGTTTTCAAGGATGTAGACTTCGGTTGTAAAGGAAGTGATAATAGGGCTGCAAAAAAATCCATAGTTTGCCAAAGAAACGCGAACATCACCTTTAATTTTAACTTAAAATCTGCAGGAACCAGTATCAGTTGACCACACAGAAATAAAGGACAAAATCTCTCAGCAAGTACATAACCCCTCAAGCATTTTCTCTAAACTAATGAACAAGTATTAATCGTCCTTCAGGAAAATCAAAGTAACAAAATGAACCGGATGCTGATCAATTGGATGTAGTTTTAGATGAAAGTTCTTGTAGCGGCATGAATAAAAGCACAAGGAAAGACAGAGAGATCAAATCTTCGACAAAAACTAGATACTAAATCTAGAATGATAATCATGGTGTTCTTAGTACAAATCTTGCACAAAATCATGACTTGTTTCCTTTAAAGCATCACCACCAATATAATTCCAATTTTCCAATGAAGGTAGGTAAATGAATTGATAAAAAAATAGTTCTAGAATTATCAGCAAGGTCCAAGAATCTAACCAAAATAAATCATAACTTAAGTCATTAACAACTGCACTTTGAGATACTTAATACCTTTTGATTGGTCTCCTTCTTTCATCAATATCGATGGAAGCCTTCAGCTCTTCAATGCTGGAGTCGTCCCCAGGATTACCTTTTAATAGATTGCAACAATCCGAGAATGCGGCAAGCTTAGTCAAGCCTTGAACATGTGATAAATCTTTAACCTTTCCTTTCAAATATTCCATCAAAAAGAGCCCTGCATATGGCTCAGAGAAAACACAACACTTTCTTAGCCACCATAAAAGTTGAAAACTTCACAGAATTGATTCGAGTTACAAGGAAGGTGCATTCAGCCAGGGAAATGATGCAGACATTCTGTTATTATATTCGGCATGTAAGGGCATTTTTTTAGTGTTGGAGCTGCCAAAGAAGGATTCTAAGAAAATGATAAAGAGTGATTCGCAATTGCAGTTTCAGGACTTGAGCCATGCAGTTACTTGGCAGCCTGAAAAATTTACAACTGCACCACTCAGTGACCAATTTTCATCATACTCAGTTACCCTTCATTTTTAATCATATCAAACACCTACGACAATCAGAGGGTCACAATAATCAAATTTTTTTATTGGAATCTGGACATCATGTTTGTGTTCACAAGCTTATAGAGACGAGCACTGCAATGTGATCCTTAAAGGGCTAGAAGATTCAGTGGATTCTCAACTACTAATTGGGTTTGGAGGACGTAGCAGAGGTCATAAATGACACTAGAATGCAAGTTAGGGCCACATAACATTAAGCATCTCAAGCTCTAACAATGCGGCCACCAAATTAATCTCACAACATTTTACTCCAGTTCTAATGTCAATCGCCATTGAGAACAAGTCAAACAGAGTACAAACCCTAATAAAAATGAATCCTGTACACCAAACAAACAAACAAATAAATAAGACAACTTAACAAGAAAGACCTCAGAGCAACACTAGCAATAGTCACACATGTCATGAGCATCGCATTCCGGCCATGCATACAATACATGCGTGGCGAGTTAGAATCAAATTCTCAGCACAGATGTTTCACACACACGACTGGAATGCAAAAATTGCACAGCATGCATGAATATTTTTCTTTTATGGTGAGAAACTCTGGCGCACACCTTCTGGTGCAGGTCAAATAAAACCCGGAAAGACACCTAGCTGGCTCAGCGCAACTTCCCGTCACATGAATTATTTTCTGAATTAAACTTTCAACAGTTCACCATAACTCCATATCAATTTACAATCGATAAAAATTAATTAAAAACAAAAGAAAAAAAGAGCATAAAAAATACCGACGGCTCGAAGCGTCGGCGAATCGAATTTCTTGGCAAGTTCATCATGACCGAGTACCTTTGCCCGATGAAGAATTAATGATTTTAACGTAATAAGCATATCCTGCAAACAGAAATTTTAAAAAATAAAACTATTTAATTCATCATGAATTATACGAGCAAGAAATAAATGAGAAAATCCCTGTTTAACTTACAAGCTCCGATTCTGACAGGTTACAGAGCCAGCGTATGTCTTCGGGACTGTTATCAACCAAAGTTTCTCCTCTGTTATCCATGTGAGAGGTTTTGTGATTATTTAGCCCCGGATGCTTCCGCAGGTGGAGGAGATGGCGGTGGGGTGGTGGCAGTGGTTGTGTTCTGAGGTAGCGAGCAAACCCTGGGAAGAGAGGAAATGGAGGCGTTTAGGTTATGGCAGCTGGACAGTTGCAGTCCGTTAAATTAGAATTTGTTTTTTTTTTCTCTACTTCAAATCATTTTTTAAAAACCTAAAATTAGCCACTTTATTATCATCTGAGTCCCTAAACAAAATAATTTAGCAATTAGGTCCGAGAAACGTCTTGGACATTTCTCAACTGGATCCTTTTATCAATATCTATCATTTTTTTGGACAAGTTTTACAAACAGCATCGTTTTATAGCATAATGTGCATAGAAATGTGAAGTAAACATTGATAGAAAATTCCAATTGAGAATTGTCTGAAACATTTAAGACTAAATTGATAAAATATTTTATTTTGGGACTCCGTTAAGGATGGAGATATATAGGTTACTGATTATACCAAGGTTTTCCTTTATTTCTTACAAGGAAGAAAAAATAGTTTCTTTTCTTGGTTAAAACATGGTGTGTAATTAATTTTGAATATAAATTTAGGAAGAAATGAAAGATTGATCAATCCAGTAGATTTAAAATTTCAAAATATAATTTATATTATTCTCTAATAAAATCTTGAATCTTTCATTCTATGCACAATATCCTCCTTCGTAGCCTGAAATACTATGAGAAGGCAATCTATTAGTACCAAAGAAAATCTGCAACTACCAACCAAGTTCACAGGAAGACACAGCAAGGAAAAAAAAAAAGCTCCTCATTAAGTGTATTTGGAGCTTGCATGACATTACGTTATCTTTTCCACTGATTTCTCAGTTTTGAGATGGTGCACAAATGGAAAAAAGCTGTTAATAGCATCTCTCTTTGAAGTTTTCACCTTCGGTTGGCTGTTGGACTCAGTTTCTTTGCTCAAACATACATGAAACTGTTTCATGTTCTGCAGATGTAAGCTGCGAGAAAATCTGCAGAACAGAGAAAAAATGACACTTTAGGGTGATCTCCACATTTCTTCTCTTTTCCTTTAGGGACTTTTCTCTCTTAAGAAACGTTCATAAACCTCGCCCGATAGTTATTGCAGTTTCCTTCTTGTCACCAGTGAGCAGCCATATTTCCATCCCCGCTTGATCAAGTTTATCTATGCATCCTGGAACCTAATGTAGAAGTCAAGAATGATGCATCAGTTCCATAAAACAAAATGTTTAACTTTCAATCCCTCGCATGTACTCACTCAGAAAGAGAGAAAGCTAACCCCTTTCCGCAACTTGGCTTTGACAGCAGCAACCCCCGACAGAATTAGTTCTTTTTCTATTTTTTCGGTTGCTTGATCCAGTAATTCTTCTCTCAGGACCTATTGTCGTCTTTGCCTGCGTAAATAGTGAGTTCCAATGTTCGTACTCAGCCTGCTCAAGTGTTCGGTAAGCAAATGCTAGAGTTCGAAATCCATCTTCTGCATAATTTGAAAGGTGTGAAGTTGTTGATTCTTACTATGCCCTACCATTTTCTGCAAGCCTATTGAAGTTCTTCAATGAAATTTGAAGTTCCATGTGATCACAAGTCAAAGTTCCAGTTTTATCTGACACAAAGATTTCTAATTGACCGAAGTTCTTCAATCAATTTTGAAGGTCAAGCTTGGACAGACTTACAGGTTGCTTCATCATACATTTGTATATCCTTGTTAATGAACATAGCTTGTAGAACTTTGACAGCTTCGATGGAGACATACAGAGAAATATGAGAGCCCTTGTGCACTGTAGAAAACCTTATTTCACAGGCTTTGACGATTTGAAGAGTGGATCAGAATCTTCCAAAAGAAGGTACCACGATTGACCCATATCAGATTTGATGACCACAGCAGACCTGACGGAAGTTACCAGCGAAATCAGAACATGTATAGAGAAAAGTAGGCAGATGACTTTTATTAAAAACCATCTCAATCCAATTAGGTGAGATTCCAAGATATGATTTATATTATTTTCTAACACACCTCTTCAAGTTAAAGTTCTTTGGATTTGAAACTTGCACAAACCCACATTACCTTATACTTAATTTTTATCAAATAATAAAAATGGTAAGATTCGAACTCATGACCACTTAATTATCAAGACTCTAATACTATATCAAAGAATTATCTCAAGCCAATAAAACTATTAGATAAAGTCTCAAAATTTAATTTGTATTATTCTAACGACTTTATCCGTCTTTCTTTCAAGTCTGCTTCGCTTTGATGGCGACGTTGTGGAATTCCCTACCACTTTTGTATCATGCCCGCTGAAGATCACGACTCCATATACATAATCGGTGTTTCGAAGTTTTGAATCTCTTAGAAGTACTTGAGAAGGGCTCAAGGGGTGCATTTTGTTATCAAACTCTAAATTCCCCACAAAATTGTAAAGGCTTCGATTGGGATCCTCACAACGGATAGTAGCTTTGAGTTCACTGAATTTGGCATCCTCATTCAGATCAAGTGTGACCTCTAAACATCTCTTGACTTTCAGATTCGTTTCTCTATCAAGGTTCATAGTCTCTACATAACAAACACCATCTTCATAGCTTGAAGACAGCAAAAGAAGATCACTCGGGAAGTATTCATCCTTGTTAACCTTAACAACATCTCCTACCGAAAGTCCACTGCACAATTTATCCACAAATAAGCCATTTCCTGTACGAGCCTTTACAGTTCGAGTGTTTACGTTCAAGTCCTGCGGAGAATTAATGATAGCATAATCAGAGCATGAAAATCTATCTAAATTTCACTTTAAAGTAAGAATATAAAAATTCTTAAATGTCAGGGTAATGGAAAATAAAGTGACGGATAATAATTGATGAGAAATGAGAACTGTCAAATGATACGAGGAGAAAATCAGAATTCATGCCATGTTTTGCTTCAAGTTACCTGCGGAAACCAATAACAATCTTCAACAGCCTCTTTGAGCATGCTGATTCCCACCATAAAAACCAATGGAGCAATCAAAATTTACAGGTTTAACAGGAACCAAAGAAGTGATAGACAACGCTGCTGTCAAAAGAAAATACAAATTGGCAACTCTGCGGAACTCTAAAAGTGCTTTGGGTAGAAAAGTGACAGCATTGTACTTTCTTGTGGATACCGATGTTTGTGTACTTGTAAGGTTTTCTCTTGTGCAGTTGAGGTTCATTGCAGAAAATCACTCGAGAAAATCCTGGCTGGCCAATGAACTCCTGAGCAGAATCAGAATCAGAATCGGATGTTTGCCGTCTAAAGCATGAAAATGAATACAGTTTGCTCCATCTTACCTTCCCCTTTGGTCTCCTACATGATTCCCGCATCATTCTCGCTACACAAATTTCTGTTAACGCAGAATGATATAGAAAACAGAACTTCAACTATAAGAAAATATAAAGTGCCTTTTCATTTCACCAACACCAAAACCAGAATTTTCAAGACCAGCCCTAATGATTTTAATAGCCAAGTGAGTGTAAGTTGTCTCCATCCAAACTTTGTCAGAACTCTAACATGAAAAAGTGGGTGCTGATAACATCCCACATCAAATTGGAAATTTCTGCCTTTTAAATTAAACCATTTCTTTGCTCATTGAGATTTTTCATAAATTTTTAAACTTTCACCATCACTAATCTTTTCTGAGAAAGACAACACCAACGCAAAATCTTGGACTTTGTTGGAGCTTGCAGGCCTTTGACTGGGCTTCACACATGCGGCGGAACTCTCTCATCTGAATATAATAAATGTCAGTTTTGTTTATGCATGCCTTCGAAATTTCCGAAGTCGATCAACACAACGTGAAAATACTAAGAAAGACACACGGTTATGCTAGCCTCTTTATCAAAAAACGGAAAGCTAGTTAATTTAGCATACTATGAACTCCCTCTAGATCTTGTAAACTTTCCTCCGAATTTGAGGTGTTGAACTCCCGGTATAAACGTCCACATGTGGAAGTTCATCTTATCGCCCCATGCTAAGAAATTTTGTTGAAATAAAGTGGCATCTTATTATAAAACAAGAGCGTTTTGGATAATATCATAACACATGTTGGATGACAAACTTGTAATATTTCATGTTTTTATATGTATAAAGTATTTTCTTGCTCAAAATACAAGATATGTTTAGTAATTTAGCCATCATAAATCCTCACATTTCATGGCTGCTGCATTGTTAAACAAAGCTTAACCTTGTATTCAATCGTGCCGGATGTAGGACAGTAAGTGTGCAAGTCAGCATGCTACTTATGTCCTTGAATAAAAACATTTCTTTCTACCATTCCATTGCACTTTCTTTAGAAATCTGTTTAAGAATTATTTTAATGCCACTATAGTACGGGCTCTGGTTACGACATAATAGGTAAGCATCAACCGAAAATGAAGAAGTATCTCCCCCAGAATTACGAAAATCAGCAGAGCAGATGGGACTTTGATGGAAATTAGAATATGATTTGATTGCGGCCACGCTTACCGGCTGTGAAATGGATTCCAATGGGACTAAGAGAAGACAAAAGGGAAAAAACTTGCGAAGTTTGTAGGGAAATAAAAACAATTGAAGACAGGACCTTGGAACCAACGGCTACTTTTATTTTTTATTTTTAAATAAACAATCCCTAAGCTCAAATAAAAATCCAGAAGAATCAGGCTGAAGTTCTTACTGCATTAAACACATTGCATGGCAGTCTATGCTTCCTTTCCTGGATTTATCTCGACTATCTCGGACTGACTGTTTTCTTGTCTTGATTTTTACTGTTTGACCTCAAGGAAACTCCACATGATGTTTCAAGCATCATGAAAGATAATTATGAGAAAATCAGATGACTGATAGTTTTCTCTAGTGAACCGAGCATTAAATTATCCAGGTGCACAATGATTTAGCTACACACAAGAATCTCATCCCATCAGATGAACATATATTTTTCCAGAAACTTCAGGCCTATCATGCTGTGCTACTAACAGGATTCTTAATCTCAAATAATCTTCAACAGCTCAAGTCAAAATTGATACTAGTAGATAAGAGCCAAAGTATACAACAGTTATGCTTCTAATCTGCTCCTATGAGAGAAACTTGTAATCAAATTCCTTCATAAAATGGCTAATTTCTACAACAAAAGAACGATTTTACTGTGGAAAAAATTTCCATTCAGAGCAAAGAAAAAAACAAATTAAATGTTCAATTATCTCAAAGACGTACATTTTCATGTTCAATCTGACTTACAACATCAAGTGCCTTATTATACATCTCAAGGCGAATTTCATCCCATGCCCTGCTTCTGCATTGCTACAGAGGTACCTATCCTAGCTGCCCAAGATTCGATCTGAGGTTGAAGGAAGGTACCGAGTCCAGACATTGCCATGACTGTATTCCGAGGCAGTACCATTGATGGATTCCTTGCAACTAGTCTTGGGCCCATCGTAGTGGATAATCATACTGTTCTTAACTTGGGATAATGAGAAATCCTTGACCAGCCAAGATGAAGAAAGCTTGAGATAACTATTGTAGAGTGCTAATGCAACGGCTAAATTTTTTTTATTGGTCCTGCAAATAACCCAAGACCAAAAAAAAAAGGAAAAAAAAGGGGAAGTGATGAGTGATTCCTTGAAATAATATATGTTCTCTAGCAATCAGAAACAAATGAAACAGTATGAGGCCAGGTGATAATAAAGTATGAAAAATAACAGCATTTAGAAGCTTTATCCACTGTTTTCGTTTGACATTTTATATACCACCCTGCCAAAATGGCCCTGTTGTTTTCACAAATGAAACTTAAAAGCGCATCAACACTCCATAGAATGTTAAAGTTAATCCTGAATTCCTTTTATATTGCAATTGTTTTATCCCACCACTCGACAAACTGATGAAATAATCACAAACCCTTAAACATTCAAATTCCTACTGGTAAAACAACACATTGCTCAAAAAATTAAGCTCAAAAGGTGAACTGGTACCATGTCAGATTCATAAATGTAGAAAGGAAATCTGAAATAGAGGAGAATTTGAAACCTTTCCCTCAAATTCAGAGCTTTGCTCCACCATAAGACGATCTCGACAAAATCTTTTTCTAATTTCCTCGCATTAATAACTAGTACACTGAAGTCTGGCAAACAAGAATCCTTAGCATAAGATGTCTCAGATACCCATGCCTTTGAAGCCGATCTCTGAATAGCATCCAACACATCTAAATTCACATAATTTTTTAATCTTTGGGAGCAGTCTTCAGCTGTTGCTATGGCATAGTTGTTCAAGTCAACTCCAATTAGTTCTTCAACTCTAGCCTGCATTAGAAGTAAAGGAACTTGATGACACTGATCTTTCAGGACAAATATCATCTGGATAAATACTCTGTTGCCGTTTATAATATCATGAATTATCCTCTGACCAAAAAAAAGCGTAAATCTTGATGCCACTTATCCCAAGTGAAAATCACAAGGAGTTTAGATTATTATTTTCTTCAGCTTCATTTGTGCTCATTTCTACATTTCAAAAGAACACCCCATTTCATCAAAAAGATAAACAAAGCAGGGAAAAAACACTATAAACACTAGCAATACAGAAAACGAGAGGCGACTACTAAACGTATAGAACTAACCTTCATAATTACATTCGCTGAGACATATATGAATTTTCTCAAGAAATTGTGCACGGTGGGTATGATAAAAGGTACTATTTCCTCATAACTGGGTTCAGCATATTGTCCCCCAGAAAAAACAGTCCTCATTATTTCTTTAACCTGCTCTTGCCTACAATATTTCACCACAACATCATTTACACCCTCTCCGAGTGAATTATTAAGTTAGAAAATATAATAGTAATAGACGTAATTACCCATGAATTTCAAGGTTTGAATGTGGAAACAAGACCTTCAACTTATAGAAAGACACTTTGTCTTCATTCCCTCCAGGAATAAAGAAATGAAAGAAAACCAAATCTGGATGGCTGATCATCATCAACAAGAAAAGAGAAACGAGATCAACAAAACATAATAACAAGCCTTTTGCACCAAGTTTAAACTCCCACTAAAAAGAATAACAAGCAATTGAATAAGCCAATGAAAAAGGTAAAACAATAACTCTAATACACAGCATGAAATTAAAATATTGATACAGACAATAAACATGCAAAGGATATAACATCCCGTGTTGAAAATTTGCAGTAGCTAAATTAAGCCCTTTCTCAACACTAACAATACAAGTTTTATCCACAAATCAGTTACTAAATTGACGACAATGGAAGGATCATCTTCCATAAGTTGAAACAAACCTTGAGCTTGACAGAGTTGAATTTGCCAGAACTGCAAGAGCTCTGAGGTCTAAACAATCCATCCATGAAACAACATGCACCATTCCATCATCTCCACCTCCATCGCCATTTCTTGCATCCCTAAACTCTCTCAACTATAACCATAAAAAATGTAAAAGTAAAAAACAGAACTATTTAGTCACAAGTACACACACAGTAAAGCATCAATCATGATCACTACACAAGTACAAAAAAAGTTTCCAACTATATAAAAAAATGAGCATAACTGAACTTAACTGGAGAAGAAGGATTAGAATGGAGAGGAGCCCAGTTTCTAAAAGGGTCGAATGGGTCTCGAAAATGAGTGGCAGGTAGTAACTGAAGCAAGGCGAGAAATATAATCAATCCAAAAGCTAGAAACTGAAAGATGGGTCTGGGATTTGGAGCAGGAGTTATACACGGATCAAGGGGTCCGGCAGTTTTTGGGTTTCCTAATTTCTGGGATGTTCTCCTTTGAGTTGCAAAAGATGTCGATGGCAAGAAAGAGGAAGACATTGACTTTCTGCTGTCCTTGCCTGAACGTGAGTTGTTGTGTCCTAGGGAGATGAAGATGTTCTTTTTCACCGAACCCGATTTGAGTGGTTCAGAGGGGTGTTTGGGATTATAATAATTATTTTTTTTAATGTGTTTTTTTAAATATATTAAAATAATATTTTATATTTTTTAAAAATTATTTTTTATATTAATATATCAAAATAATTTAAAAATAATAAAAAATTAATTTTAAATAAAAAATTTAATAATTTTTAAAATATTAAAATAAAAAAAATAGATACTTGATGTTTACCCA
>Ga0325405_1005053_pt1 | contig 13402 bp, 8 predicted proteins | sample PopdelMetagenome_21_FD_205663 | JGI IMG/M metagenome (GOLD analysis project Ga0325405, IMG submission 205663) | Populus deltoides microbial communities from Bellville, Georgia, United States - Xylem-Control-R2 | ecosystem: Host-associated > Plants > Phyllosphere > Stem > Wood/Secondary xylem... | reverse complement strand
TTTGGCTTTAAAGTTCTAGAAAACTTGAGCCACCTCTGACTTGTGCTTCAAAAAGAAAATCCAACACATACGAGAGAAATCATCAATGAATACAGGATAATAGAGACTGCCATTTAGAGAAGATGTTTTTTGTGGGCCTGCAATGTCTGTATGAATCAATTGCAGCTTCTTTGTTGCTCTCCATGTTACTTTGGGAAATGGTTTCCTGCTTTGCTTTCCAAACTGACATGCTTTGCAATTTGGAATGTGATCATCAAGTGCTGGAAGATCATTTGCCATCATCTTAGTTTTCATCTGCAACAGCCCCTTATGATGATAGTGCCCGAGTCTTTTGTGCCAAACGTCTGTGATATTTTCTTTGATTGGGAAAGCAGTTTGCTCCTCCTCCAATGGATTTAGAGCAAAACCTTTTCCTTTCATTTTTACTTTGAAAATATCATGGTCATCTGCATCTTTAATCAAGCAACTTTTGTCTTCGAACACAACTTTATAACCTTTTTCAATTAGTTGTCCAATGCTAAACAAGTTTTAATCAATTTCAGGAACATACAACACATCAGAAATGAACTTTGTACTTGAACAGGTTGAAATCGCAACTGTTCCCTTTCCTTCCACAGTTATGTACTCGCGATTTCCAATTTGAACTTTTGATGTGTTTGAGCTCCTTAGTTCTCCGAATAGATCCTTGTCATGTGTTATGTGATTAGTACAACCACTGTCAACAAGCCAACTCTCACTTGATTCAATGCCAGAGAAACATGTAGCCACAAACAGTTGATCTTCCTCCTCTTGATCAGCAATTTATGCCTCTTCACCATGTTGTTGATTTTTGCTCTTACAGATAACAACTTCATGCCCCATCTGGTTACATTTGTTGCACTTGGCGTCTGGTCTTCTCTAAAATTTAAAATGTGGATGAGATTTTCTATTATAATGCTGGCATGGAGGATAAAATCCCTTCTTGTTTCCAGTATTGCTCCTGTTGTTGTTGGCCTTAAAATCTCCATTTGAACCTTGATGGCTTTTACCCTTATTTTTTTTGTAGTTTCTGTTCTCTTTATGCTTGACAAATAAGGCTCCCTCAACATCATCTTCGTGCCTCATAACCCTTCTTTGCTCCTGTGCTTGTAATGCATTCAACATCTCTAACAAAGTGATTTTTGACATATCCTTAGTGTTTTCTAAATATGTAATTGTTGCCTCAAATTTTTTAGGAATTGTTACAAGAATTTTCTGGACAATCCTTGATTCTGGTAGAGACGAGCCAAGTAGTCTGACTCGGCTAGCAATGTTAAGCAACCTGTCAGAATACTCTTTGATGGATTCAGTCTTTTTCATCTTCTGCAACTCAAAATCACGTACCAAGTTCAGCACTTGTATCCCTCGGATCCTTTCATCTCCTTCGTATTCGGTCTTGAGATAATCCCATATCTCCTTTGCTAACTTCAGAGACATGATACAAATAAAGATGGTGGATGAGACTGCAGCAAACAAACAGGCTTTTGCCTTTGATTTCTTCGTTTTCTTCTCTTTATACGCTTTGATATGTGCCATGGTGGGATTGTTAGGAAGTGCAGGGATTTCATAATCTTCTTCTACTGCCTCCCAAAGATCCAAAGCATCCAAGTATGTCTCCATGCGTATTGCCCAGATCTGATAGTTATCTCCATCAAACACCGGCGGAGCAATTGATGAGAAACTGGCTTTGGCTTCCATGACGTATCAAACTCACACACAGGTCCCTTTAAGAAGAAAGTTCTCTTTAAGAAGAAAGCTCTGATACCAATTGTAGTTGTTTTAGAATAAAGAAAGAAGAAACAGAGTTGCTGCAGTAAAGAAAAATAGAAAATGAGAGCAATATATTTTGAATAAGAAAGCTGAATAATATTAACGTTTGAAGCATTACAATTTAAAGAAGGATAAATAACAACCCACTAACATCATGGTCCTAAGATTACGCCATGATCACAATCATGGATAACAAAAGAAATAACTGAAAACAAAGAAATAGAAACAGGTTTGAAATATTTCAAACCACTAAACAATGTTTATGACTCCAACAACAGCAGTTCTAAGCATGCACGTTTTCTAACAAAAATTGCTCCAACTGCAGTCTGCATTACAAAAACTTTTCGTTCAGAAAAACAGATAGTCTGCCAAATACGTAATACAAGTGTACTCTAGGAGATATGGTAATCAAATCAAAGGCAAACAGAAATGGATGCTCACCTGGCTTATGAACATCTGCACGCAGGCTTGAAGAAGCAGAATCCTCCTCGCAACCTTATCCGCAGCAAAGATTGAGACCAATGTGCTTGCACCTTTACAATTCCAGTGATCACAGCTGACAAAAGTGAAGCATCGTTTTTGAATCCAAGTGCGTAAAACATTACAGCATCGATTCCTGTAAGCTGATGAAAGATTTGCAACTGGATGCCTATAACTAGCGTGGGCATGCTAGAGCACTTCATGGTTTTCTTGTATGGATGCCTGACTTGCCTGGCTATCTCACTGGCAGCTTTAAATTGCTCGAACTCAGCATTAACATGGTCGACTCCTCTAATCTTCCTGAGCGTGCTTTTCCGGGCAGTTTCATTTCCGCATTCAATTAGGCTTGTTGGTGTTTCAGTGATGACTATGGATCCTATAAACAGGACAAAAGCTGGCACACCAGCAAGCCCCAGGAATACTCTCCATCCATTTGGATGCATCTTTGAAGTTCCATAGTTGACTAGATTTGCAAAGAATATCCCTACTGCTACAAAGAATTGGAAGAGAATGTTCACAGCCCCGACGCTGGACTGGCGCTATTTCCGAAAAAAATAGAGGAACTGCCTACAAAGTTTTTCAGTACTGTGCAAAAGGTACTCGTTAATCTACCCAATGCGGTAGCAATTTAAAATGAAGCTGCATTACAATATTCTAAGAAAGTTTTTATCAACTAAAAACTGGAAGCAATCTTATATAGACAATCTTAAACAATATTCACAGAAGTTTTATCTAAGAAAGTTTTACAATAGTATCTAAGAAAGTTTTACAATATTCACAGAAGTGTTATATAGACAATCTTAAACAATAGCAGTATTCCAGTCACTGAATTAAAGAACCACATGGTACGGTGATACATAAGAACTGGAAGCAATCTTGGAGATATTTTAACGTCACTTTAACCTGAAGAAAATGAATAAAAAATTAATTAAAAAAACATATTTTAATACTAATTAGCTTGATGATTGTTTTTCTAGTATTTTTTTTTTATTACAGGATTAAGAATAATTTTTTTTACGAGATTCCTAGTAAATTATCACCTGTTAGAAAAATTAAGCACCAAATTAATCTTTTACCTTCCTTGTATGCAGAGCATTAAAAAATATATACCATGCGTCCATGTATATAATATAGATGTAACAAACAAATCTATAGACAGCAATACTCCACGCTTGCGAAACTGAATTGAATTCATTCTCAAACATTGATTATCGTTTATTGCAGAATTCAATTAATGGTGAAATACATGAAGATCCCAAGAAGACGAAAGAAGATTCTACTGTTAATATATGACGCAAGCCTCGAATTCCCATCTGTACAGCTCTGTAGTTTAGGTCAAATGCGGGTGGATCATCTCAATTGCTCCTTTTTCCACCACTTGTTCATCATTGAAGAATCTCTTCCAGAACCAATGCTGCTTCCAGACTCTGTCAACCATCTCGTCAACAGGAACGCCCTTTGTCTCTGGGAGCAAAAATAGTGCAAACAGTCCCATCACCACAATCCATGCAGCAAAGAAGAAGAAAATCCCCGCTCTCAAATTGCATAGCATGGACAAGAATGCTTGTGCAATCACAAAGGTGAAAAGCATGTTGGAGCTGACTGCGAAGGAAAACCCGGCTGTTCTGGTCTCAAGAGGGAAGGTCTCGCTTGGAATTAACCAACCAAGAGGACCCCATGACCATGCAAACCCAGCAACAAAGACGCATACCATTATCACCACCACCAATGCATCTCCATTGGGTAGGGTGCCGGTTGTCTTCAAATCTTTCATCAGAACACCTCCAATGATACACTGGATGCAAAGCAATGAAATATTAACGTTAATAGGATGATTCATTGGAGCGAGGAAGATAGACAGAGTAATTAAAATCCAAACCTGGGTGATAAGCATCTGTACACAAGCTTCAAGCAGCAACGCCCTCCTACCGACCCTGTCAACGAGGACTACCGAAACTATGGTGCTCAGAACATTGACAAGGCCAGTTACGACAGAAGAAAGCAATGCAGCATCACTCCCAAATCCGACTGTCTGAAAGAGAACAGGTGCGTAGAACATAATGGCATTGATGCCGGTGAATTGCTGGAACACTTGCATCACGATGGCTATCACTAGCGGTGGTCTGCTTTCTCTCTTCATGAGTTCATGGTAGGGTTGGGTGATTTGGCTAGCCACCTCGCAAGCATGCACGATCGAATCATACTCAAGATCTACATTATCTACACCCCTGATCTTTTTAAGCACTGCCCTTCCTTGCTCTACTTTCTTGCGCTCAATAAGGCTAGTTGGAGTCTCATAAATGGCAAGCGAACCAAAGCATAGCAGTAGAGCTGGTACACCAGCAATTCCAAGTGAAATTCTAAATCCGTAGGGATGAATCTTACCGACTGCGTAGTTGACGATATTAGCAATCAAGATCCCGATTGTAATGAAGAGTTGGAAGCTAATGTTAAGTGCTCCACGGATCTTTGCTGGAGCTAACTCTGATAGAAACAACGGTACTGCCTGGAGGAAGAAAAAGAAAACCAAATTATTGTTGATCGTAGACGGCAATGGCATATTTTATCAGGTAAACGAAGGTATGGTTCTTAATTACTACCTGATTGGCGAATCCCACTCCACAACCAAGAAGAAGTCTCCCAATGATCAGCATTTCAATATTTACAGCAAATGTTGTCAGAGCAACGCCACCGATGAAGAAAAGAGATGCAAGCTGCATAGTTGGCTTTCGGCCAAACTTTGAGCACGTCTTTGAAGCGAGAAAGCTGGCTATGAGAGCCGCTATGTACAGGGACGATGTGAACAATTGCAGTTTTTTATTGTCATATTTACAGTAATTATTTTCATGAGCCTGTTGCTTCCTTTCCCATACTTGATAGAAGAATTTCTTCAAGAAATCATCCATGGCTGTGACACCACCTGAAGTTTGCATGAATTTAATAGCATCAGCACTGTTAATCATTGCAATATATAAGAAATGCAAAAGGTTCAAGTCCATTATCAAATATAAACCTGAAACTCCAATGTCGTAGCCAAACATTAAACCTCCACAAGCCGCAATCACCGCACATAAGACGACATTAAATGTTATCCTGCCTTCAAACTCTGGCACGTCGCCATTGTTAGCGATCACAACAGCCGGCATTTTTCCTCTCTAAGAACAAAAAATTATCTCCCAAATAGTCGTAAAAAGTAGAGAAGGAGATAATTGCAAGTAGTAGAGAGGATCGGGCAGGAGGTTAACTTTAACAGAAAAGCAAGGGAGGCTGCAAGTGCTCTTAATTATGTTAGTGTAGAATTGCAGGTATTTAAAGAGATGGAGAAATTAATTAAGGCTAATAATAGAGACACGAGAACAGGGTAAAATTATGGGTTGGACTCTGAAATAATGGAGAACCGCGTGTTTAGGGAGTTCCTACATGTTAATTTTAGTCTTAAACAGGTGACTCGGCAAGTGACAAGAGAACATAAATCAGACAAACCTTTCGTTATATCTTTATACAGTCCAGATTCTGACCACAAATTCTTGAGGGATGCAATAAATTATCGTACTGGGATCACCTTTTGAAACTAAGCTACTTATCCTAATTAATCAGCTAATCAACTTAATTTCTTCCTTTTCAGTTTCTTTTATCCCAACCTCTTTATTAAATTAGTATTGTGCCGTGGGTTTTTTTCAAATTGCTCAAGACATCCAACCTATTCTTAGTCACCTATCTGAAACTCTTGGATCATAAACTGTCTCCAAGATAGCTGTGGCTGGACATGCTCTGCCAATGCCTTCGAGTTACTTTCTGCTAAGCTTTCTTATTATGTTGCAAGAATTTATCGCAGTACTCTACAACTTAAGTGAGTGTTTCGAAATTACGATCCAAATGGTAATTTGCTTCCAAATCTAATATGCTCAGAAACCATGATTTTATGAGTGTTTGAATAGTAAGTAATGACAATGACATGCTCATATTAATATTTTTTTCTCTAGAGTGAAGTTGATGCCTGATAATAAAAATCTAATACTTGTAAAAATATCTTTTTTGATGGATTTAGGAATTTTTTAATGATAAAATTAGTGATTTTTAATAAAAGATTGTAATAAATAAGAGAATGAGCTTTAAATCTTAAAATTAAAAATATTTGTTATTGTTTATGTATGATAAATGCTTGAAAAATAAAAATATTAGTACTTAGAGAATAGAAAATTATGAACCTTTTATCTGAAAGCCATTTCCTCTTTATAAAATTAATGAGTGATAAATATCTCTTACACATCATCAATGAGATAGAAATATGTTAGGCTTCTATGAAAGTTTTTATACACTTATAAATGTAGGGTGACAAGAATAATTAATATCACACCTAGACATCGCGGTGACCGATTAAAAATTTCATTGGAAAAATAACAGATATCTTGCATTTGTTCTTCAGGGAAATATGTCATAGTTCAAGGAGTCGTCACCTAGTATTATGATTACTAGGAACCCTAACTGGTCAACAAAAATTCTATAGTACGGGACTGGTGACGCGAAATGGAAGCTACTATCACCCCTTAAGCGTCCTACCTGAGGTAGATTGCATTGCTTTTTGTCTAAAATTGCTAAGAATTTGTTCTTTATTTTTTTGTTTTTTCGATCATGTTCTTGACCCTGGCATCAGTGAACAATTCCTACGAATATTTCCAACTTTGGTATTAGTAAATATTGCACAAACCCAAAAAATTAAGATATTCTCAACTTTGACGTCAATGAATAATTTTGCAAAAAATTGAATTTGAAGAAGAATTTTTCTATGCTATTTTCTTTTTGCTTACCCTTTATTATATTTGTTTTTTTTTGCCATTTTTAAATTGAAATAAAAGAAACGTTGCACAATAGATTTTGCATTTAACAGTAAAGATCCACAAATTAAGCACATAGCAGAAAAAATACAAAACACAAAGAAAAAGAAAAAACAAAGTGCGAGGGGCCAAAAAACAAACCAACGAAGATGCCCAAATATTTTTGGATTTTTTTGATATCAAAAAGGTTTGGCTAGATATCAAACTAGAATTGGCATAAAAATTATGGCCATGACATAAGGGTGTGTTTTGCCAAACACACCCTTAGCAAATATGGACTAGGCTGGATCTAGCCCAGCCGTATGGGATGGGTTAGATCCAGCCAACCCGGACCGGTTACCGGTTCAACTAGTAACTCGACTGAGTCATCTGCAGCCTGGCACAATATCTATGCAATTAAACTGCAATAGAGGGAAAATAATGAAAGCTCACATGTTGCTGGAGTTTGTTACTGGAGTTCTGCGCGAAGAATGGTGTGGATGCTCGTTGCTAGGGTTCTCCTTCTGTCTTCGGTTTCTTCCCCTCTGTTTGTTTTTCTCTTGTCTTTCTGCCCCTTTTGGTTCTCCCTCTCTCGTTTTCTCTTCTCTGTGTTCTGTACCTAGCAGTATTTTTTTTCGTCCTCTTTTCTGTGAATTCTCTAGGCCTTTATAAGTGTCCCATCTTGCTCCTTATCTTCTCCTGATAAGGATAAAGTTTCAGGAGTTAATGTTTTGTACGAATTGGGACACCAACAGTCCTGCCATAGCTGGACTATTAGTAACGGTTTCCTCAACGTTGTTGGCACATCGTGGTGGCGAAGGAAACGAAGATCAACTGAGAAGCTAGTGATGGAAGTCGTGGGCATTGCAATGTGTCTGGTGGCCTGTATTTTTTCTTTTTTCGCAGGGAGCTTTCCTCTATTTTTCAGAGGAAAAAGATAGTGAATAGAAATGACAAATGGTGCCGTTTCTGGACTGGGGCAACCGTTTTTCAATTTAGTCCTCCAAGCTTTAACACTTCTTTATCGGAGCACTGTTAGAATTGTATTTAAACCCCTGCATTGCAGCGCCTTTTACAAACGATCCTTGAACTTTTATCTCTTGTAATTTTGACCCCAAATCAACCCTGAATTTTAATATTTATTCAATTAAGCCCATTGATCTCATTAATTAAACTAATTCTAAGCTTAATTAAGTTCCCCAACTTATCAATTCTTAAATTTAAACCCTTGACATCATTAATTTAAACTAAATCAAAGTTTAATTAAGTCTCCAATCTTATCAAATCTTTATTTAAGCTTATGATTTTATTAATTAAACTAATTCAAAGTTTAATTAAGTTCCCAATCTTATCAAATCTTCTAAATTCTAGCAATATTGAACCCTAAATTTATAATTTCACCCTAATTAAAACCTCAAGACTTCCAACTTGTGTTGTCTTGACCCAAACCTTAATTTTTTCATTTTTCTTTTTTTTTAATTTTGTGTTGTAAAAAATTAAGTTATGAAAATTAACATAAACATTTCATTTAAAAGTCTTACAAATAAATGAATGGAGCCTTATGACCCTAACATGGACTTATAACAAACCTCCATACCAATCGGGCTTGGCATGCAACCAAGCTCAGGGGAGGAGGGTCTAACAACTCACTAGACCTATATTAATTTGGGTTGAGCTTATGGTCAAATCCAAGTATGTTAAGTCTGACAGCTTATAAGACTCACGTTCTCTTGAACTCAACACGTGGTCGAACCCAAGTACGTTGGGTCTAGTAGCTTGTCAGACCCATATTTGCTTGCACTTAGCACATGGTCGAACCCAAGTAAGATGGGTTTGGCAGGTGGTAGCGTGCCATACCCATGCTCACCTGGGCTTAGTACGTGGTCGAATTTAAGTACGTTGGGTCTAACAGCTTGTTGGACCCATATTTGCTTGGGCTCAACATATAGCCGAATCTAAGTAAGTTGGGTCTGATAGCTTGCCAGACTCATGTTTTTCTTTGGCTCAACATGTGGTTGAACTCAAGTATCTTGGGTCTGGTAGCTCAATAGGCTCATATTCATTTAGACTCAGCTCGTAGATGACCAAAGAATGTTAGGTATGGATTAAAACCTCACCTACTTGTTAGTGAGTTACCACCCTGTTATTGGACCTTTCTAGATAGAGGTTTAAGCCTTTTTACAAAGCGTAAAAAATATCAATTCATCATTTTGTGTTGAAAAAGAAAAAAACAAAAACACTACCCTATTTACTTTGTAACAAGTCATTGTAAGTACATTAACTCAACTAATTGTGTGATTATGAAATGTTAATTGCTTATTATTGTATATGTTATAAAACCTATATGATCATTTTGTACGCAAATTTTAATTTGGAGCACCTTAATTGACCATAAACAAAAAAAAAATGATCATATTAAAAAGAACTAAAACACCTTGAGAAAGTAGTGTAGCTCCAGACTTATTGTCATTATTCACCGGAACAGTCTAATGATGTCTTACCTCTCCATTTAAAAAACTTAAAACATGCTTACAAGGGTATTAAGGTCTTTTCATATTTGTCATTACCGAAAAGAAATAATTATTTTTCTATTTTGATTGCACAGTAAAATGATATAAATACTCTTGTAAGTTAGAAAATTAAACATGACATAAAGGAGTATTTTTGTATTTTCACAATAGTTTTTGGCTATTATAATTGAAGCTAGAGGGGCACTTTAGTAATTGCATAAATATAAAAATAATAAACAAATAAAATACATAGTGAAACTACAATAATACCCTTAAAATAAACAATTTTAAGCTTAAGGTCAAGAGGCATTTTCAGCTTTCCATAAAGGTTTTTTTCAAGGGCAATTCAGTATTTGGCTAAATAAAAAAGCTAAAAGGTGGGCTCACGTACAACACCCGGGGGTGCATGGGAGGCACCTGCACCCTTCAAGTGACACGTGCAGCACCTCCCAACATCTAAACATACTTTTTTATCATGTCATTAGAAGCGTGATCGTGTCACTTTTCTTTTAGTGCCCGGGTTTGGTGTTGGGGAGCCTTTTTCTCTCATTCTTCTCTCTCCCCTACACCATGAATCATAGCTTGACTTTCTTGGTTGTTGACATTTCAACTTCAGTCCTTATTCTTTTGATTTTTAATTTTTGATCCTAGCCTTTTTGTAGAAGTTTTATTTGTTTTCAATCTCAATCTTTAATCCTGATTTACCAATATTATGTCCTTTTGACCTCATTTTGACACTTGAACATCATTCTTTGTGAAAAAAATAATTTGGCTCCATAGCGAAGCGCGAGCACCAAGGCTAGTGAAAAAAAATGCTAAAGCCTTTTAAGAAATCACTATAACTCCATATTAAAAAATAATTGTTCATTGAAATAGTATAATGATAGTTTTGCCCTTTCACCTAATAAACTTTGCCCTGGCTTCCAAGGGATTGAAGTTCTTTCACAAGGCCTATTCGTCATTTTCACATTGACTAGGTACAAATAAGTATTTTTCCATCTTGATTGCATAGTAAAGCAAATAGAATACCTTAAGAAGCAAAAAATTTAAACCTGACATCAACATGTATTTTTGTAATTTTACACTCTTCAATTAAATATAAAATTTATTTTGTATTTTAATTTTGATCCATATTCTTTTAGTTTTTATGTTTTTTAAATCATTTTGTATATTTAAAATTTTATTTTTAATTTCATCCTTCAACATTTAATTAATTGAGAAATGAACTTCATTGTTTTTTTAGATTAGGTGTTTCAAGTCTAATAGCTTGGGTCACATGTTTCTTTTTAAAGAAAGGCTTTATAATCCTTTTTATTTTTTTATCGGATTATTCGAATCTCATGATCTGAGTCACTGGTTTGGAGGGATATCCTGTGTTGGTTTGGCCTTGGTTTCCGAGGTTATAGGTTTATCAAGATCAGTTTCTTATTTCATTTTTTGACCTCATTTCGACACCTAAACATTATTTTTTGCGAAAAAAATAATTTGGCCCCGTAGTAAAGTGTGAGCACCAAGTCTAGTTAAAAAAAAAGAGCTAAAACCCTTTAGGAAATACTATAACTCCACACTAAAAAAACCATTGTTCATCGGAACAATGTAATGACAGTATTCCCCTCTACCCAAAAAGCTTTGCACTAGCTTCCAAGGAAATGAAGTCCTTTCACAAGGCCCATTTGTTATTTTTAAATTGACCAAAAACAAATAAGTATTTTTTTCATCTTGATTCTATAGTAAAACAACCAGAATACCCTCAGAAGCAAAAAATTTAAACCTGGTGTTAAGAGGTATTTTTGTATTTTCACATTCTTCAATTAAATATAAAATTTATTTTGTATTTTAATTTTGATCTACATTATTTTAATTTTATGTTTTTTAAATTCTTTTGTATAGTTAAAATTTTATTTTTAATGTCATCCTTCAACATTTAATTGATTGAAAATTGAACTTCATGGTTTTTTCAGATTAGATGTTTCAAGTCTAATGAAACAGGTCACAAATTCTCTCTTTTTTTTTAAGAAGGGTTTTATAATCCTCTTTATTTTTTATTAGGTTATTCGAATTTTATGATCCGGGTCGCTGGTTTGGAGGGATATCGTGAGTTGGCTTAGTCCTGATTACCAAGGTTATAGGTTTATCATGACTAATTTTTTTATGTCATTTTTTGACCTCATTTCAACACCTAAACATCATTTTTTGTGAAAAAAATAATTCGGATCCGCATCAAAGCGCGAGCACCAGGGCTAGTTAAAAAAATGCTAAAAACCTTTCAGGAAATCATTATAACTCCACATTAAAAAAACATTGTTTACTGGAACAATGTAATGACAGTTTTGCCCTCCATCAAAAAAACTCTACACTAGCTTCCAAGGGATTTGAGTTCTTTTCAGGCTCATTTGTCATTTTTAAATTGAACAAGGACAAATAAGTATTTTTCCATCTTGATTGCATAGTATAATAACCAAAATACTCTCATAAGCAAAAAGCTTAAAATTGGTGTCAATGAGTATTTTTGTATTTTCACAATAGTTGTTTTGTTATTAGAATTTAAACTAAAGGGAATTTGGTATTCAACCAAATATAAAAAAATAATAAACAATTAAAATGCATAGAACAAATACAAAAATAAACTTAAAATAAAGAAATTAAGCCTGGGGTGAAAGGGCATTTTAGGTTTTTCTTAATAGTTTTTTTTTTTAATTAGAAAGTCAACTAAGAGGAACTTTTGTATTTAGCGAAATAAGAAAAAACTCAAAAAAAACGCGCGCGTGTGGCACACCCGAAGGGGTATGGGAGGCACTTGTGCCCTTAAGGTGAGGCATGCAGCGTCTCCTGACATCCAAAAATACCCTTCCACCGTGTTGTTGGAAGCGTCGCCGTCTTCTCTTTCTTTTGGCATGGTGCGTGTCTTTGGTGGTGGTTCGGTTTGTTACTAGTGAGCCTTTCTTTCTTTTCCTTGTTCTCTCTCCTCCATTGAAAATTATAGCTTGTCCCTGTTGGTTATTGGTATTTTAACTTCAATCCCTATTCTTTTGATTTTTGATTTTTTGTTTTAGCTCTTTTGTTGAAGTTTTATTGTTTTTAAATTTCATCATCAAAGCCTAATTTACCAAATGTTATATTCTTCTATATGGTCCTTATTCTTGGGATTTCTAATTTTTTTTCTTGGTCCTTTTGTAAAAATTTTATTAATTTTCAATTTCATCATTCAATTCAAATTGATGGTTTTATGTTTTTCAATTTGCCCTTCTTATTTTGATTTCTCATTTTCTTTTCTTGGTCCTTTTGTAAAAATTATTATTCTTGTCAATTTCACCATTTAATTACAACAATGTTTTTATTTTTTATGTTAATTTTAAGCCTTATTCTTTTAGATTTGTTTTTGTCCTTGTACTAAATTAATTTTTATTTTCTATTTCACCTTTCAATTAAATATACGATTTATTTTATATTTTAATTTTGGTTTTTATTTTTTAATTACTATTTAAAAAAAATTGTACACTTGAATTGTTTTTTTTCAAATTCATCCTTCAATATATCATTGATTGAAAATTTAATTTTATGATTTTATGAATTTGAAAAGTTAAAATGGTTTTTTTATTAAGAAAAATTCTTATAATTCTTTTTAGTTGTTTTCACCATGTTATTTCAATTATATATCTGAATCACCAGATTTTTTTTTTTTTATTGAACATCGGACCCGGTATAGGGACTCGTTTATATAATAGACCCTATAAGCAGTTGATAAAATACACCGTGAGTTTTGATCTCTAGTGTATAGAGATGTGTGCACCTTCTGTTAAAAGTACGTAT
>Ga0325405_1005052_pt1 | contig 13403 bp, 4 predicted proteins | sample PopdelMetagenome_21_FD_205663 | JGI IMG/M metagenome (GOLD analysis project Ga0325405, IMG submission 205663) | Populus deltoides microbial communities from Bellville, Georgia, United States - Xylem-Control-R2 | ecosystem: Host-associated > Plants > Phyllosphere > Stem > Wood/Secondary xylem... | reverse complement strand
GGAGATCAGCAAACCAAATTTGAATTACAAGGCACTTGACAATTCAGTAGATTAAATTTGAGACTTCCATCTTGAACATCTCGTGTTGAAGTTTTGGAATTGGTGGGTGGAGATTCAGGGGAAGGGAGAGTTACTTACCCCTGCAGTTGAGCCTGAGATGCAGTGAGCCTTCCCGTAATTACATTCAATTCATGCTGCAGTTCTATAGAATTGCATTTTCAGGACTGAATTTACCAGAATTTTCAGCACGGCAGTTAATTTCCTCTGGAAGGTCAGAACCAGGCCAGCACGTTCCCCATCAGAATTGTTCGAAAGGATGTTTCTCATTCCAAGTGTTAAGGATACTTCCAAACTACGTGTTCTTTCCGAGGTTCAAGAGAAGGAAAAGAAAAGAATAATATATCATGTTCTTTCTGGCGCATGAATAATGGTTTTGATATGCAATAAATGGAAGATCAAATTCAAATAAATTCGTCAATTTCAAGTTCACATTTTGTCTGTAGTCTCACTACAAGCAATTTTCTTCATTTTTTGGAGAAGGATGTGGCTTGGTTACAGACATTTAGGACAGCATATAACAGGAAAGCAAAACTTTCATAGAATTGCGCAGAAAAGATTTCTTGTTGATTTTATAAGGTTAAAATGCAAACCCACTAACAGGTTAAGTGAAGTCAAATTTTTGAAGTATTCTTCTCGTTCTGATACTTTTGATTGATCAATAGTAAGCACCCGTAGTACATAGAAACCATACCTTGATAAAAAGTAGAACAGAGAAGGAAGCTTAGGCTTCTGAAACAACAAAAACAACAAATGGATTGGATAGAACTCAGCCAACCGATTCAAATAGCACTAATTTACACGTTAGGTCCTGATCTTAGATGTCTCCTATTCATTGCAGGGTGCATGCGAGAAAAGATTGAATTCTTTTGCTTTTTGGGTTTTATGCCAAAGATGAACGACCGCAAAGGAACTCGAGATCGAGTTTCTGAGTGTGGAAGCTGGATATTTTGACGGTGCTTTGATCCGGAAAGCTTAAATTCCTCGTTCAATTTTTCCAGTGTTCTTTCAACTTCGAGTTGGAGTGTTGTTATGTGATCTAAGCCTGCCTGCAATTCATCTGCAACCTTGTTATTCTCTTGTTTCATGTTCAAAATCTCTCCTTGGAACTTAGCAGCTTGATAGCTTGTAAACCTGAACTCATCATCTTCAGCACTCTCCTTCAATACAGCTGTTATTTCACCTTGAATGTCGCACAAAGATGCAAATCTGCTCTTCACTTCATCTTTCAGTTGCATGCTTTTCTCTAACCAGACTGTCAGTTCAGTATGTATCTCTCTAAGGTACTTGTATAGTGGCCTCGCATCTGATTTCAAAGAATATTTTGCATTACTGCTCCCATCTTGAATCTTTTGCTTTTCCTCTAGTTTGAACAACTCAGACTGTAGATCTTGAACTTCAGTTTCAAATTTCTGTATTTGTTGGAATGTAGTGCTGAACCTTAACCAGAAATTCAAGTTCTCTTCTAGAACTTCATCAATGTTCATCCGGAATCGATCTTCGATTTCTGAGGTAGTTTCTGGTTGGTCCACTAGAATCACATTGATGTCTCCTGTTACTTCTTGTTCTGTCACCATTGATTCTACAGGTTTGCTATCTTCACCCAAACCTGCTTGAAGAAGGATCAGCTTCTGGCGTAGAAATTGAATCTGTTCATCTTTCTTTGCATTAGCACTCTTCAACTCTCTTACCTGCACTGTTGCATCAAAGAGGCTATCTCCATTCTTCTTTTCTGCTTCAGTAAGCTGCTTCTTTAATTCCTTGTAATTCCGAAGAATTGTAGTATACTCTGTCAGCAGTACCTTTTCTCTATTCTCCATACCATTCATGAATAACTGCTTCCAGTCTGGCTCATCAACTAGCATTGTTTCCTGTTCCCATATTTCAACATTGAGATCATCCATCGGTGAAGGCGAGTCTTTCTTAGCAGTTTTTTCTTCAATTTCCAGACCACCAAGTTCCTCCAGAGAATTGTTGAGGTCAATAGTTTTCTTGGGTTGACTTGAATTTTGCCCGTGCTCTTTTATCTCTTCATCTTCTCTTTTAATCCCTGTAGTCTTTATAGAACTATCAGCATCATTCATTTTATCTTCTTGTTCCTTTAACTCGGCAAAGAAACTGGATTCCGCAGGATATTCCTTTACTTTCTCTGAAGAATATGAAACCTTGAGCTCGTGACTTGGCTTCAGATTTTGTTGTACCCCAAGACTCTCATCAGGATTTAGTGCATCTTCTGATCCCTTGAAATCTTCATGGGATTTACCAACCTTGAACTCGTGCATCTCTTTTGTCTTCACATTCTGATGTTTCTCAAGCCTATCATCAGGATTGAGTGCAGCTTCTTGTGATTCAACTTTTACCAGTGATCTGTCCCCTGTTTCAGGTTTGACCTCGAATTCCTCATCTGATTTTACAGACAGCAATTTTTCAGAGAGGTGGTCGATATTAGAATGAGCTTCAGTAAAATGTGCCTGAAGGTTGTTATTCTGGTGCCCAACACTCTGGTTTAGATCCTGGAGTCCATACAATTTCTCCTCCATTTCCCTAAGCTGTCCCCTCAAATCATTTTTGCCATTGAGTAATATTTCCTTGTCTTCTTCTAAAGTTTGAATTTCTGCTTGCAGTTCATTTGTCTCCAACCTTAACCTCTGTATAAGAGCTGTCTGTGATGAAACTGAAGCTTCTAAGCTAATGATGTTGTTTACAAGTTTATCGATCTTCTCAGCAAGTTCTCCCATGGTGACACATGCGCTAGATCCAACCTCGAAGTTTTCCTTAATCTTCTCACGCAACAACTCCATATCCTGTCTCTCTTCTGTATCACTGCTCACTCCTTGATATATACTTTCCAATCCTTCTACTGCTTTTAAAGGTTCATCTTTGGCTTCAGGATTTTCTGGATTGATCTCACCATGCAAAAACTCATCCTTGAGAGACTTCAACTTCCCCTGGGCATTGTTGATTCTTTCCCGCTCTTCTACTGCTTCTTCTGCAGATCTCTCTTGTCTCTCCTGCAACAGAGCCAATGTCTCTTGGCATGATTTCAGGGCTGCTGATGCGATCAATTTCCGAGCTTCGTTGTCTTCAATGACCACGCCTGCACCAAATTCATCTTGCAGATTACAAACCTTCTCCTGCATTTCCCTGATCTGAAGCTCAATTTCCCAATACTTGGCAAGTCTGCTGTCATAAGAACTCTTCACAAACTCTTTTTCAGTTTGTAGAGCCAGGATTGTTTTCTGAATTTTGTCAAGCTCTTGGAGTCCCTCGGATTTGCTCAAACCAGACTTGGCAACTGTTGCATTCCTTGCTCCTTTCATTGACTTCTTTGATTGCAGCTTCTTTGAAGCTGATGTGATGATACCCTTTATATCTTTAGGAATCTTTGGGACCTTTGGAATATTTGCTTTTGAGATTTCTGGAAGCTTCTTTGCAAATTTAGATGGGGTCTCATCTCCATCTTCTTCCATTGCAAACTGGACTTGTTCTGGGAAAACATAAGCAATGGTATTGTTGGCATTTTGTAGCTCTGTTGATATGTGGTCATACCGTTCAGCTAATGCCCGATAAGCTCGGTAAGAGTCTTCAACGAAGTGTATCAGCTCTGGTCTCTTTTTGTAGTACATTTCAGCCCTCTTGGCAAAAGAGTCTCCATCTTCTTCAATAAGCTGGAGCACGTTTTGAACCTTATCTTCCATATCTGCAATTGAAGATTTGTGTTGTTAAGGCATGTTATACACATTGCGTTTATGCACGTTACGATCAACTGATTCATATATAGATGAAGGCGTTTGACAAATTTATAAAGCAATGAGATGGAAATGAACTTCAGTAGTATCAGTTCCTCAGCAGAAGGTCCAAAATTATTTGAAATTGCCGGAAGAGGTCCAGAATCTGATTAAAAACGGACTAATATTGTAACTTGGTTTCTTTTAAGTAGGTTTTATATAATCAACATTATACTTTTACCATACGTTACCATCACAGAATGAATAAACCTGGAAGTCATTGCCTTGCTTGACTTAACTGGAAAATAAATGCATTGAAATGAGATCTTTTTCATGCATATGTAAGCCAAACATGTGAGATGTAAACCAATCCAGACTTTTGGGAAATATAGAAACTTGATCAAGCTGGTACCTAATAGCGCATCTGGGCTTGGCCTTGCCTTATTATAGCGAAAAAGAAAATGCAAACAAATGCATTCTCAACTAAATTTGTTCTTCCAACAAGAACGAGCTTTGCAGAAATCAGATGGAGTGTACGAAGTAGTCTAATTTCCTATTCAATCGTAAATCTCCCTCTACAGCGTTTTGTTAAATCCCGTGAATAAAAAATGAATGTGTGATTGCTACAACATGAGGTTTACAAAAGGCCCATTAATCCAATCACTAACATATTGAGTGAGAAACTAGACAAGATTAAACACTAATAATTACCATGAAGGTTTTGCTCGAGCCATTTAGATTGCTTTGTTCGGATGTGGCTTGCCCACCACCACGAGTACGCATTGCTTGCAGCTCTCTGCAACATATTACTGTTTCTTTCTTCTCTTTTTTGTTTCTCCAAATAAAAAATATGTTGGATCATGCAGGTTTTCTCCTTCTCTTTCTTCAACAAGGGACAGACCAAACTACATGCAATGCAACGCTGCAAGTAATTGCAGCCCTCCCCTCTCTCTCCCCCCCTTTCTCTAACAAAAGAGCACAACAAGACAAGGAAACCCGAACGTCGTACCCTTTTGTTTTGGAAAGACAGAAGAAGAGGGTTGTTGGTTGAGGTTTCAAATTGAAAGAAACAAAACAAAAAGGAAAGGAAAGGAAAGGATGCTCCAACTACATGCTAATAATGAGATGATGGAGGGGAGCCATTCCCGGCTGGATTAGCTGTTGAATCGAGTTAAAATGAAAAGACCGAACGCCCAGCTGCCAATTTGTGATCGACAAGTGTAAGCATGGAATATGGATGGCACGGTTTTTGCTTTTCCAGGGTATATATAGGACACAATCTTTTCTAATTAATTTCTTTCTTTCTTTGAGTTCTCTTTACCCTTTCTTCCTTTTCTTCTTCTAATAATTATTATCAACAATATAAGCAACAAGACTTGCTCCATTCAAGTAAACTAAACTTATAGTCTCACACCTGTCATTACAAACAAAACTAAGAGATCAACTTTGCACTGTGCATCGTGAGTGTATTTACTGTGTATTCGAGCAATGTTTAACGGGGGGATTTGGACCATTCTTACGAGTTTTTCATGTGTTTTTTGCGTTATTCATGCAATGTATTCAGATCATTTTTCTTTCTTTCTTCTGCCATGCATCTCTTTCGACACGGTTGCTGGGTTGTAGGTGGTCAATGATTTTTGTGGCCTGTCATTCTTCTATCATTCTTGCAGTGTACCCAGTTGATTGGTGGTTGTTGGGAGAGGGTTGGGCTGGTACAGTGAGGTTTTTGGGTTGGTTTTGCACGGCATGTATTTTTGTCATGGAATCTTTGTAATTAGTTAGTTTGAAGGATTTATTGAATTATCATGTTCTAGTATGAATATGAGATTTTCAATTAATTTATAGGATCTTAACAAGAAAATTTCTATCAATCAATAATAAAAAAAACACTAGTAAAGTTGTATTTTATATAAATAAAAATACTATATCAAAGGAAAAAAAAAAAGGTAAATAGAAGATTCAAAAGGCCTGTAACAATAAACATCAAGAAATAAATAAGCCGACTTGATATTTTAGCATATAACTACAAAGAATAGTTTGTGGAATTTTTTTTTTTTCATATCATCATCTTGCGAGAGGATTCTTGGATCATAGGATTAAGAAATTTCTATTAAACATATCTGTTTCGTGAGTTTCTTTTTTTTTGGTCTTGGAGACTTGGTGAGTTATTGTGTGGCTTCTTTCTAGGCAAGTAAGCTCCCTCTCATTATGCTTCATTAGTTATTTCGCTCATTTGTTTTGGATTTTGCTTGATTTTAAGGGTTCAGTTGGATTTGACTGTTAAAATTGACTTAAAATGCTCTATCACCGCATAACAAATCAAGAGAATGATAGTGGTGCCAGACCCAAGTAGGCTAGGGTGCTAGACCCAAGTTATTTGGGTCAGCCTGGGGTGTTACAAACCCAAGTTACTTGGGTTCGGCAATAAAACCAGACCTAAGTAACTTGAACCTGACAGGGCACTAGGCCCAAATAACTTGGGTCTGACAGGAGTGCCAACTCAAGTTACTTAGGTCTGGAAAGTAATGTCTAACACAAATTTAATATTTAATATTATTATTATTATTATTATTATTATTATTAAATTTGAAAGAAAAATAATATTACTATTAAAGAAAAACCATAGATTTGATTTAAATTATAAAATTAAAAAGTATAAAAACTTATGTCAGACATGTTTAATATTGTTATTAATATTATAAATGCTATTATTTTTGTTATTCTTAATATAATTAATAATGTTTTTTTAAAAATATTATTATTGTTGAAAAAAAACAATAGATTTAATCTGAAGAGTAAAATTAAAAATTATTTTTATTGTTATTGTTATTATTATTAAATTTGAAAAAAAAAGTGCCACACCCAAGTAACTTGGGTCCGGCAAGGGCTCCCGACCCAAGTAACTTGGATCCCATAAAAATTATTACTATTGAAGAAAAATCATAAATTTAATTTAAAGGGTAAAATTAAAAACTATAAAAACTTGAGTCAAACATGTTTAATATTATAAATACTATTATTTTCATTATTATTAATATTATTAATAAATTAAAAAAATATTATTGCTGTTGAAAAAAACCATGTTGTTGTTAAATTTGAAAAAAGAAGCGTTATATCCAAGTAACTTGGGTCCAATTGGAGCTCCAAACCCATGTAAATTATTTGGTCTAGTAGGGCGTTAGACCCAAGTAACTTGGGTCCAGTAAGGCGCCAACCCAAGTAACTTGGGTCCAACGACTTTGGTGCCTACCAAGACCAAGTGTACCTTGGACTTGGCTGGCTGCTAAGTTCAAGTACCTTGGACTCAGTTGTTGGACTTAGCTGCCTACCAAGTCCACGTGTATCTTGGACTTGATCAATTGTCAAGTCCAAGTATATTGGGTCCAGTATTAATAATGTTTTTTTAAAAAATATTATTACTACTGAAAAAAAACCATAGATTTGATTTGAAGGGTAATAATAATAATAATAATATTGTTCATATTATTTATATAATTATTAATAAATTTGAAAAAATAAACATGGAAGAAAAGAACTTGAGTCAACCTAGGTTTACTCTACTAACCAACCACCCGTGACATGAAATTAGGATAATAAAATTAATTTTTTTAAAATGACCTAAAAAAGGATCAAAGTTAAATAAATAAAAAGAACCTGAGTCATCTCGAGTTAACTTAACAAAATTGTGACCCGGGATAATCCTCTAGAAAGGAAAAGTATAAAAAATAAAAGATCTCGAGACCTAATAATCCAATATCAAATGATGAAATTAAAAAAATAAAAATATATATTTTAAAAAATCCAAAGCAACATGGGTTAATTTGACTAATTAGCAACCTAGGATAACTCATGGGAAGGAAAGAAAAAAAAAAGAGTAGTGCCATTGTTCATCAACAAATTCCATTGTTAAATTTTCAACCTCTGCAACTCCATTTCTGTACGCTTCATATTACTATTGGTATTATAATTAATATTATAAACATTATTTTTGAGTTGGACATTGCAGCTAGACCTAACGTTCTTGGATCTAGTGTTCTAACCAGACCCAAAGCTTTTGGGCCTGCAGTGTAGCCAGACTCAACGCTCTGGGGCCTAGCCTTGTCGTCAGCCCAAACCTTTTGGGTTTGGCCTTGCAGACAGACCCAAACTCAAGACTCTTGAGTCTCAATTTTTTTTGTTGATATTTTTTATGTCTGAAAAAGGTTGTGGGCCACTTAACTAGTATATCATAAAAGGTAGGGGTGATCATTTTCGGTTTAGTTCGGTTTTCATATAAAAACATGAACCAAACCGACATTATTAATTTTAAAATTTTAAAACCGAAACCGAACCAAAACCGGTTCAAACCGACTGGTTTCGGTTCGGTTTGGTTTGGTTTTTGTTGTTCAAAAACCGGTAAAACCAAAAAGAAAATCTCGGTGCCCAGTGTCCACAAACTCCAAGCAAATCTACAAGCAAATCTCAGTTTCTATTGTTCACGAAAACAGATTTGCCCAGTGCCCACAAACTACAAGCAAATCTCGATGTCCAGTGCCCACAAATTACAAGTAAATCTCGGTTTCTGTTGTTCAAGAACACAGATCTACCCACAAATTACAAGCAAATTATAACTTAATAATAATAATAAAAAAAAAAACAAAAACCCACAAGATGCAGATTGCAGAGATGAACTTGAAATGGAGTTAGAATTTTAATCATCAAAAAGTCGTCTCTTTTTTTATCTGCCCAGCCCATGTAGTTTGATTAGAGTAAATGTATTGTTGATGCAAGGGTGAACTTAAAGAGATGAGATGAGAGATGAGAGATAGAGAGAAAAGAAAGAGGGGCTACGGGGAGATGAGAGGCATGGAGAAAAAAGGGAAAGGGAGGGGGGCTGTTAAAAGAATCAAAAGATGATGAGAGACAGGGAGAAAAAGAGAGAAAAAAAGGGAAAAGGAAGGGGGGCTGTGTGAGAAGATGATGAGAGGCAGAGAAAAGAGAGGGGGGCGTCAACTGCACTTTAGGTCTAGGGTTTTTTCTATTTATACTTGGTTTTTTTTTAAATGCTGGAATGGTTGAACCGGTTCGGTTCGGTTCAATCGGTTTCAGACTTTGGAAACCGAAACCGAACCGAACCGGGATTTTTTCTAACTATTCTAATCGGTTTAATCGGTTTTTTTTTTATTCGGTTTTTTCGGTTAATTTTTTCTCGGTTTTCCGGTTTTTATGCACACCCCTAATAAAAGGTGTCATATCTTTGAAAATGTTGTATTTTTTCTTGTTTCTTTTGAGTATCTAATTTTCACATAAATAGTGTGTTGAGATAGGATTCGGTTACTGTCATAAAATAAAAAAGATGCAGACAATGAAAATAAAAATATTTTTAATTAAAGAGCTAGAAATAGAAATATAAAAATAAATTTGTTAATGCAATAATTTTAGAGTGAATTTTTTTACTTTTAAAATAAGAGATGCAAATAAGACATATATCTAGAGACAATATTTATTACTTTTTATCCCTAAAATATCCCTATAGAATACTCTTTATTCCAAACTTATCAAATTAAGGCATGAAAGGATAAAAATTATTATTATCATAATTTTAAACTCAACTTAAGGATTGATTTGGGACAAGGCCTGACTTAAGAGTCAAGAGTGTCAACCCTATTTTTTTAAAAAAAGAATTAAAACGATGTTGTTTTGCTAAAAAAATATTTATTTTTCAAAAAACAAATTAACGAGTTTTTGACTGGGTTGTGAGTCGACTTGGACTTTTAACCGCGTCAGATCAAGTCAATCATTCCTTTATTTTTTCTTAAATTAAGATTAGTTAAGGCCTCCAATTGTTATTAATAATATATAATACAATAATAATCCTTTATTAACTTTAATCATTGCTTCTGTCGCATGTTCAATTATTTCTATGACATTGAATATTTGGATTCTTTTGATCAGTAAGGATTTGCACCTAGGATTTATATAGTAATGTTTTTATACTCTTAATGTAAACACCATAGTTGTAAGTTCCAAATCATGCACCAGATAGTTAACCTCATCTATCTTTAATTGCCTCAAAGCACTGATAATCATTTTTTCATGTTGCATCAAAACATACTGGAGACCCTTCCTAGAAGCATCACTATAAACTATAAACCATTCTGACCCTGAGAGAAGAGTCAATACTAGGACAGAAGTGAGCCTTCTCTTCAATTCCTCAAAGTTTTCCTCACACTTCTTTGACTATTCAAACTTCACTTCTTTTCAAGTTAATCGAATCAAAAAAGATGTTATTGTGGAATACCCTTTCATAAACCTCTTGTAGTACCTCCCTAACCATAATAAACTATGTATTTCTTTCATGTTTATTTGTCTTTCCCACTTTAACAAAGCTTTCACTTTCTTCGAATCCATAAACATCCCCTTAATTGATATTACATTCCAAAAAAAAAATCACTTTATTCAACTAAAAATCACATTTACTTAGCTTTATATATAATTGATGATCCCTTAAAATCTACAACATACTCCTTAAATATTGTTCATGCTCTTGAAAAAAGATTAAATAAACTAGTATATTATCTATAAACACCACCACATACTTGTCTAAATAAGATCAAAAAATTTAATTCATTAAATCCATAAATATAATCGAAGCATTTATTAAGTTAAAAGACATCACCAAAATTCATAACATGTCTTAAAAATAATTTTTCAATCTATCAATAAAGAAAGTACACAACAAGCGTGCGCGCTATGCACAATTTATCCAATATGCTTTACACTTTATATATATATATAAGTTAATGTTAAAATTGCATCTATAGATGTGCATAAATTCAATGCAATCATGATTTTCTTCTGTTGCTTACATTGTATTCATTTTTTCTTTTAATTTATAGATCTACTACAAATTAATGAAGTTTTATTTCGTAAAACTGATATTTAATTCATCACTAAAATATGACTCAACACTTGTATATGTAAAAAAATAAAAGCTAAAAGAAATTTCAACATCTCATGCTAATGAAATTTGAAAAGATGAAATTATAATTAATAAAATTCGATAACCAATATTAAAAAATTCATATTATTTATATAAACAGTGAATTCTCCTATTCTTTTAGCATAGTTAGTAATAATATATGATATGGTTGCATGTTTACAAATGTAGCAAAACAAGTAGCGGAAAAGCCATATAATTTTCTCAGAATCTTGGTTCCAAATTATACTTCCATTTCCTCATAGAATCTTGACTCAAAATAGTAATCACAACAACTTTTTTGTTATTTTGAATAAATCCTATATGTGATTTATCTTCAATTTTATTACTTACTCATGTTTAAGATTGCACTTGAATTTGTACCCAAAAAAAAGCTTTTCATTCAACGTGAAAAGTTACTTTTCAAAATATTTTTTATTTGAAAATGCATCAAAATGATGTTTTTTTTATTACTTAAAAATTATTTTTAATATCAGCGCATCAAAATGATTTGAAAAAACTAAAAAAATATTAATTTAAAGCAAAGAAAAAAATAAAAAAATTTTAATTTTTTTCAAAAACGCTTTTAAAACGTAAAAACAAACAAATCTTTAAATTACTTTGTGAATTTGTGATGGTTACATATTTTATATTGTTGATCTAAATTAAAGTAGTTTTAGTTATTATATAGTGGTATTTGGTATAACCTTTATTAATATTTGAAGTGGAATTCTACTCAGTTGAGTTATGAGTTTCAAATCATATTCAAGTAATTTAATATAATTTTAATAAAAACATGTAGCGATCTTTATTAGCAAAATGAAGCAACAAACTAATGTGACAAAGCTTTTACTATGAATTCGAAATTATATAATGGATAATATTTTTTTCTGAACCTCACGATAAAATATATTAGTTTTATTTAAAAATATGTAATTATGATTTTTTAAATTCTGAAATTCAATATATATGTACACACACAAAAAAAAAAATCATGTTTTTTGTAATGATATTTTAAATTTTATAGTTTCGATACAAAGGGTAGTTTAAAATTGTTGTGATTTTGTTGCTAAAACAGTTCATTTAATATAATTAGCCAATAAAAAATTATTTTAGTCACGTGAAGGGATCTAATTGATTAAATAATTTTGATGATTTGTATTAAATTATAATGTTTCTAGGAATAAGGACCGAAATGTAAGTTTGCAAGCCATCACTTTCCAATTGGGTAATATATGGGTCATAACAGTTCCAATTAAAAAACTTGAACTTTTCAATGATTTCCTTCCATTTTTCTCAAATCAAGGCTTCTTTTAAACGTCAAAAACGTCATGGTGATTATTAATATTCATTCTTTTTAATTTTAAATGCTAAAAAATAAAAAATAAAATTAATATTCATATATTTGAATTATTTTATGGATCCGTAGGATGCTGGCGGATTTGCAAGTTTTGGAAGCGGAACCGTGCTCTGATGGTTTTGACAACGAAGGCTATTAAATATATGTTTGGTATTGTGATACTTTTATAATTATAATTTAAGAAAATAGAAAAAAAAACTATAAATTATAGTTTTATCATAAAAAATGTTTAAGAGATAATATTTAGTAGGATCCATGTAAAATTATGTGTCTATTAATTAACTAAATATTTTAAAAACTATAATTATAGCAAAACATAATTTTAACTATACTTCACCACACTACTGCAATAATTATTAAAAAAAAAAAAAGAAGAACTTTGAGGTGAAAAGTCAGCAAGTCAAGTTCACAATAAACTTGTATTTTTCATTTAATGGTTGAGATCGATTCAAAAAGATGTAAAGGTTTCCATAAGAACAAAACTCCACTCCCAAATGCTCGCAAACACTCGTGTATATAAAAGACTATAAGTTGCTGCTTTTGCCTTTTTAGTTAAACACTAGATTATTTGCGATTGTTATGCTATACGTTCTATAAAAAAAATAAAAAAATTGGACATGATAAAAGATATTCAAGCGAGAAGAAATTATTTGATATTGTTATAAAACTTGACTCAGCTAGTCAACTGTGAAATCTCTTAACCCAACTCCTTACCTAGTCCAAGTTTAAAGTTAATCAATGTTGCTACTCAATTTTTAACCCATGTTTTTGATAAAATTTCAGAAAAAAATCAAAAATAGTAAAAAAACAACGAAAACCCCAAAAAATATGCGTTTTGACATATTTGCATCGTTTTTAGCATTTTCAACGCCATCTTAGAAGAATTTAAATTTTCAAAGGTATTTCAAACGCGTTCAACTTTTAACGCGTTAATTTTACAATCACTGATTTTTTTTTGAGTCGGCGTTAATATTACTCGTTTTAAAAAAAAATACAAAAAAATAAGAAAAATCAAAATTACAAAAAAAGGAGAAAAAAAAAGTTGAGGGACTAATTTGGAATCCTAGCAATATTTCATCTATAAATACCATGCTATAGTGAAATAGCAAGGGGGGGAGAAATTTACACGGGGGGGAAATTTTAGGGGGAGAGACGGAGAAAAAAAACCAGGGGGGGAAACAAAAAACCTAACCTAAACTCATATACAGGGAGCCGCCGGCCCCCTCCCCCTTCATCACCATTTTCCTTTCTTCTCTGCACACAACCTCCCCACTGTCATCTCCCATAGCCGGCCATGTTC
>Ga0325405_1005047_pt1 | contig 13409 bp, 14 predicted proteins | sample PopdelMetagenome_21_FD_205663 | JGI IMG/M metagenome (GOLD analysis project Ga0325405, IMG submission 205663) | Populus deltoides microbial communities from Bellville, Georgia, United States - Xylem-Control-R2 | ecosystem: Host-associated > Plants > Phyllosphere > Stem > Wood/Secondary xylem... | reverse complement strand
ACGTCACAAAATCAAGCCTTAGATTGCTAAAATCCTATCCAATAAAAACATTCAAAAGATGGGCAAAACTGGTTTCAACTTTAATTTCTCGTCTCATCGCAAGTTTTGCATCCAAAAGAAAGAAAAAGATGGCAAAACTATAAGGTCTGATCTGAATACGAAGTTCACATAACAAAATTTTAGGTAGCCCCAGCTCCCATGCCCTTTTTCCTCTATGTCTTCTTCATATAAAACTTAGCTCTCGGCCCTCCAAGATGTATCTGTTAACAAAGTTAATTAGTGTTCTTTTGCAATGCCCTCATCTTTAACCATAGAATACAGATAGCAACCTAAACAGAGAAGCAGAAGAAAGTAGCATACCCATTAGCACGACCACACTGACCAGGCCGTGATTAAATACTTGTCATTAAACGGCCGCTACCAAATTGCTCCTCGATGTGTGGGTCAAGTTCGCGAGTCTGTTGTCTTTTCTCCAACTTTCTCTGCACATGATTGCCCTTCTTCACCTTCCTATAAATAAATCAATAGAGACATTTATGGACTGATTCCAACATAATTACCATAAAGATTATACAAGAAAGATAAGCCATGCCTACACCACTAAAAAGGTTTAAACAAATCTTGACGTGTCCAAGATGTGAGAGGAAAATTCTCATAACAATTAAAATCTAAATAATATTAGATATAGTGATATCAATTATATTTCAAATTGACCTTGACTCGGCATATGTGAAAACTCAACAAGTAAACAAGAACCTCTCACGGGCAACTAACCAAAAGATACAACAACTCAAATTCATACTTTGCTGATGGAACAAAAATTTACATCGCTATAGAAATACTTGATTCTAAGGAGTTTTTTTTTTGGCATAATTATATTTTTGAATATTTTTAATATTTTCATATTAAAAATAAATTTTATAAAATAGAAAGATATTATTTTAATATATTTACAAATAAATAAAAAAACATCGGATATCAAATACTACGAAACTTTACCGAAGTTTTCGACTTTTAAGCATTGAAGTAAAGCAGATTTAGAGTCAGTTTGGAAACGCGGTCCAAATCGCGTTCCCTCAAATTTTGAAATATTTGTTTTACTAAAAATTAATTTTTTTTATATTTTCAGATCGTTTTGATGTGCTGATTTCAAAAAATAATTTTTTAAAAATAAAAAAACATCGTTTTGAAACATTTCTAAGCGAAAAACACTTTAAATCGCAACTGCTACCACAATCTCAAACAAGTCCTTAGTTGTTGCACACATTAGGGTAGAAAATATAAATAAATATTCAAAAACCAGCAAGCAAGTGATCCACCTAGTAGAAGAAAGACTTTGGTAACAGTTCTACCTCCCCTTCCTTTTTGGCAGTAGCAATGATTTTTTTCCTACGATATCAATTTCAACACCATAATGCTGCAGATACCACTACTTGAAAGGTGCAGCATCAACCTGAACAATGACACTTTCACCAAAGTCTGAGAACAAAGCAGCTCATCGTTAGATGCATTGTACACCACATTAAGAATCCTAGTCTTTCTGGTCACTGCCTCACTACCCCAAGAGTTGTTTCTAATATCAAGTCTCAGAGCACGCCACTTCACATTTCCTACTCGGACCCTAATCCTCCTCACGGTCTTATTGCTCGATAGTTTAGTGTTAGCAGGTTGCCTTTCGAGCTCATACCTTCAAGAGCGAAAAGACAATAATATAATTGGGTTCGCAACCAACATCTTAGACACAATGTATAGGAAAGATAGGCCCATTTTCACACATAATGAAGGGAAATGGCCTCTTACAGCAAGACACAAAGACTCACATGAAAAGGAAACTCAGGGTGGATATGAGGGATTAGGCTTCACGCATCCTGAAACATATCAATATTGAATCTTAATATTTTTTTAAGGAATGAACACGAACTACAATCAATACTGATTGATCTCAAAGTGTTTTGTTTTTTATTAATATTATTAAAGGGCCAGAAGAAAACACAAATCTTTTCTTATTTTATTAACCAACCAAACAGAGTAGAGCAGAAACAAATGAATGTTAGCAACAAAATAGCTTTTAGAGTAGCTTACTTTCTTTTCTTTCTCCAGGCTTTCTTCTTACCTCCAGTTGCCCGCCTTTTGTGTAAATAATCATGCGAAATACCTAATCCATATAAAGTTTTTGGAGCAATGGACTTGGACAATGGGTTACCTGATTTCAAATATAACAGACAACGAATGAAATGAAAAGGAAGATAATGATAATGGAAGGGAAGATGTGAGTGATGCAGAGGGCTGAAAAGGGGGAAAGGAAAGAAGCAGAGAGAAGAATAAGAGGGAGAATCTCTGAAAATATTGGAATGTGTTGTACCATTAATTTTGTCATGTATTCTGTTGAAACATAATGCAATATATATAACAATCTTTCAATTCTTAACGTTCTAGTGTTTTTTTTCTCTTAACACACGTGGCTTCTATTAGTTCATTAATAGTGAAATTAAAATACATAGCATTGGTTGTAATTGCAATACACAAAATGCACCGTTTTGACTTATTGATTCTCCTAACTTGGATTCTCCCCCTAAAACCCACTTATCAGTTCCCTCCTTGCAACAATTACCCCTCCTTCAAATGGACCTTGTCCCCAAGGTCGAATTAGGGAAATCGCAGAGCTAATTCATCAACAAATTTCTAATTGGCTTCTATAGGTGTTAGGCTCATCCAGTGAATGAGCATTTGGATGGCTACTTGGTTTTTCTTGAACATTCGTTGATCCAGTATAGTTTGCGGGTAGAGAAGATGTTCAGTTGGTAGAGCTGGCAATGTGGTGTGCATCTCCCTATTCCCCTACCTTCTTCTTTAATGGGGACACATGAAAGACATGATGTATGGTTGCAGAGGCGAGTAACTTCAGCTTATAGGCCATGATACCAATTCTTGCTAAAACTTAATAGGGACTATAGTATTTTGAGGCTAATTTTTTGGATTGTCTATGGTCTAGTGTTTTCTATCTATATGGTTGCAATTTGATGTAGACTAGATCACCTATTGCAAATGATCTCTCACTTTTGTGCTTATTTGCTAGTTGAATCATTATGTGTTGTGCACCTCGTAGATTTCTCTTAATATTTTGCAACATTAGTTCCCTCTTTGATAAACAATCATCCACAACCTCTACTTGGGATTCCATTGAAAAATATGGAATGTGTAAAGGGGGAGGGTAGCCATAAATGATTTCTTAGAGAGTGGATTTTGTTGCAGTATGGTAGTTAGTGTTGTACCACCAATCTGCTAATGGAAGCCACTTAACCTATTGAGTTGGGGAGGAACTTATCATGCAACTCAAGTAGTTCTCTAGGCATTTTTTAACCACCTCAGTTTGATCGTCCAACTGTGGATGATAGACAGTGTAGTAACACAGTTTCACTCATTGTCTGGTGAAGAGTTCTTTTTAGAAAAGGCTCAGAAAAACAACATCCCTATCACTCACAATAGTAGCAAGTAGGTTTTACAGTTAGTAGATTTTGTTGAGAAAAAACTCTGGCCACGTAGTATAAGGATAGTGAATGGCCATGAAATACGCGTATTTACTGAATCTGTCAACGACCACAAATATAACCTCCCTGCCTTCAGACTTAGGCAAACCCTCCATAAAATCCATACTAATATCAATGAATGGGGTTTTAGGTATGGGAAGTGGTTATCGTAACCTTAGGGTGCGTGTGTTTTTTTAACTTGTTCTGTTGATAAATGGGACATTCCCTGATTTATTGTCTGATATGTTTCTACTACCCCTTCTAATAGAATGCGCTAGCCACCTTTTTGGCCGTAACAGTAGTCCTTGAATGGCCCCTTGCAGCTGAGTTATGATACAAGTCAATGATCTTAGTCTGAAGAGTCACATTATGGCCAACAACTACCTTACCCTTTTGCACAATAGTTTATTAACCCATGAGTAATGGGGATGAGAAGTAGGATTCGTACTTAACTCCTGAACAAGGGTTTGCACAACCCTATCACTTACCCATGATGCTTTGATTTCTTCCATAAGTGTAGTAGAGATAACAGAAATTGTTAAGGTGCTTAACTCTTCGCAAGACACTCTAGATAGTGCATCTGTAGCCACATTATCCTTACCCTTCTTGAACTCGATCTTATAATCAAAGCCAAGTAGTTTGGCTAACCACACATGTTGTGATGGGCAGGTCACCTTCTGTTCCAACAAGTATTTTAGACTAATATGATCAGTGCGGATAATAAAATGTTTACCCTATAAGTAATGCCTCTATTTAGTGATAACCAGCAAAATAGTTAGTAGCTCTATTTCATAAGTGGAGAGTGTCTGTTGTTTAAGCCTAAACAACTTACTGATTAATGCAATTGGGTGGCCTTTCTGCATCAGAACTGCCTCCATGCCCCTATTGCTGACATCTATCTCCACGATAAATTCTTTATCCAAGTCTGATAATTTAGTACTGATGGGTTACTCATAATGTTCTTAAGCTGTTGGAAGGCTGTGATTGCCCCTTCATTCCATGTATAGATTTCATTATTCAATAGATGTGTCAAAGGTATACAAATGATGTCATAGCCTTTAACAAATCTCCTATAGTATCCTATAAGGCCAAGAAATCCCCTTAATTGCTTAATGTTGCTTGGGATAGGCCAATCTAGTATGACCTTGATTTTTTGTGGATCTATCCACACCCCTGCTACAAAGATAATATGACCAAGGTACTCAACTTGATTATTGTAGAAGACACATTTATTGGCCTTGGCATACAACATGTTAGACTTCAAAATCTCAAATACAATCTTCAGATGCCTTATGTGTTCATTCATGATGTTGCTGTAGATGAGGATATCATCAAAGAACACAAGGATAAATTTTCACAAATGGCTTCGAAATACCTTATTCATCAAACTTTGAAATGTGGCAGGAGCATTAGTCAAGCCAAAAAGCATGACCATGAATTCATAGTGCCCATTGTAAATCTTGAATGCCATCTTATAAACATCCTCAGGAGACATTCTGATCTTGTGGTAACTAGATCTAAGGTCTATCTTAGAAAAGATAGTGGCACCAACCAACTCCTCTAGGAGTTTGCCTATTAGAGGAATAAGGAATTTATCCCTCACTATAAGCTTGTTTAATGCTCTGTAGTCAATACATAGCCTCCAAGATCCATCCTTTTCTTGATTATGACTATTGGGCAAACAAAAGGGCTATGACTATGTTAGATGGTTCCCGAATCCAGCACCTCTTTAATCATCCTCTCCTTTACATCCTTTTGTATACTTGAGTGTCTATAAGGTAGGGGTTGACTAGATTAGATCCCTCCTTTAGAGATATATTGTGGTCATGGCTGCGTGGTGGTGGTAAGCTCCTAGGTTCTTCAAATACTTCTTGGTATTTTGCCTACATAACTTCCAAGGTAGTATTCTCAATAACACAGGGTCGTAACGTGGTGGACATTGGTTGCCCCTCGTGATCTTGATCCTCAATAAGGCATAGGCTGCATAGATTAATTTCAAAAACTAATATAGTACTATATAACAAGCCATTAATTTGCTCAAATCTAACAGTCTCTACTGATACAAGGTCATCCCTTTTGATAAAGATTTATTGGCCATGCCATATAAATGCCATCCATATCTCATCATAATTATAGACAATGGTTTTCAATTTAGCTAGCCACTGAATTCCCAGGATCATGTCACAGTTTTTGAGTTCCAAGGTAAAAACATCAGTCGCCAATTCAACTCCCTACATTGACCATTGAAAGTTTTTGCACACTAAAATACAGGTCATGATTCCACTGTTAGCGACTTATATAGTTAAAGCTTTAATATTGGTGAGTTTACAACCCAACATGTCTGCCACTTGGTTGCTGATGAAATTATGTATGCTCCCAGAGTCCACAAGGATAAACAATGGTTGTTTTCCTACTCTACCAGAGATTCTAAGAGTATTTAGGCCGATCAATCCTTCTAATGCATTGAGAGATATGTGTGGGTGATGAGTTTCATGTTCTACTTCGATCACTCCTTCATCATTACTCTTCTTGTCTTCTTCAACAACACACAAGGAGTAAAGCTTCTTGTTCTAGCATCTGTGACCAGGTATAAATTTTTTATCACACCAAAAACAAAGGCCCTTAGCTCTTTTCTCATCCAAGTCTCTATTCCTAATAGGTCTAATGGTTCTATTAGCATTCTAGGGTTATAAGGTAGGGGAGTTGGTAGGATAACATTGTGGAATGGCTTAAAACTATTATTGGGAGGTTCTGGTAGGCTTTTGTTGCAGTTGGGTGATGCAACCATATTGTTTGATAGTTTTACCCACATTTACCTAGTATTTTGCAAATGTTTTACATATAAAATGTCTTGATATTCTTTATTTTATATTTTGAAGGCACTTTTGGATGTAAGATTAAAAAAGAAGTAAATTGAAGATAATTAGCAGATTTGACCTCCTATCGATGTTTTATGCAAAGCTTGAGCTCTAGAAGTCCAAACGAAGTGATTCTAGTGGCATTAGAAAGTTAACATCCATACCTTTCTATAAATATATGGAAAGAAAAATAAAAAGAGAAAGAGCATGGAGATCACAACCTTCAAATTCAGATCTTGTATTTTTCCAATGTTAACTTTCGGTCATTCCAACTTGAATATCTTGAGCTAAAGATGTCCATTTGATGCAAACTTAATTTTTTTGGATTCCTAACTCGAAGACCTATAATCCTACCAAATTTAAATAGAAAATGAGCTCATATGAGAGATACATGATTTTTCTAAGATGACACATGAATTTTGTCAACATACAGGTTTTGTGAAGAAACAAGTCCAAATTATGTCCCAAAGCATCCAAATCGTCTGAGTCTTTATTTCAGCAATTTAGCTCCTCTAAGTCAAAAGTAAAAGCTTGAAGATTTTATGTAAGGCTATTTCTCTTTTTTTAGAAAAATAGTTATTGAAATACTTAAATGTAAATTGTCTACTTACGAAAGAACTATTTTGTAGAAAAGGGATTAGGGTTTCTTAGAATATAAAAAGAAAGAGAGAAGGGAAAGAGAGAACGGCCAGCCAAGAGAGAAAGAACACACCTTCCTCCAACAGAACCCGAAATCATGCATTCTTTTTTTATTATTATTAATTATTCACTAGACATGCAAGGCTAAACTCTTTTTCTTGGTTGCAAGGACATAAACCTTCAGATTTCAAGAATTGTGAAATTTATTTTACCTTTTCTTTTTAATTTATATGATGGATGAATACTTTTGTTCTCCTATGTTTATTTCTTATGATTTTTTATTTTAATTGCTATAGCGGACTCTAAGTTATTATTGTGAACAATCAATTGCTAAGTTTGCTATGAAAAACCGGAGTTGTGGTATATAAACTTATGAAGCAACTGAGATTAATAATTATGGCGGATCCAAATTAATAATCTTAGGGAGAACATTCGATTGATTAAATTAAACATGGACTGCAGACAGTTATGTTGTCTAGATTAATCAACTCATCTAGTTCTTAAGGCTACCATTGAATTAAATTACTAGTGTGGACACTGTGGTTGTTTGATGGTTATGATTAGTTATACAACAAATCTATTAACTAATCAACATAACAAAAGATAAATATTCAGAGTATAAATTGACGTTTTGTTTTCATGATTAGTTCTGATTTCTGTAGGTGGACGTTTACTCGTGACCAAGGTTTGTTCTCTTGATAATTTTCTGATTTTATTTAATTTCGCTTGATAGTTTTATGTTTTCTTTTGCTTTAGTTTAGATAATCTCCAAACCCTCCCCCCTCAAATTGTATATCATCTAGCATAAAAATCTAACTTGAACCTTCCTTATAGGATCGACCCCTTGCTTGCTCTATCCTATCTTGTGTGTTGTGTTTTAAGCTAGGGTAATTAATTTGTGCGACCACGACATCGCAACAAGTTTTGGCGTCGTGTTAGGGAAGTGATTTTAGTTGATTCTTGTGCTGTGATTTTTATTTGTTGTGATTGTTATTTATTTTGTTGGAAAAATAAGACATTTTTGTTTTGCTTGCAGCAGTACTGTACAGTACGATATAGTTACTGTTCAAAATTGATTTTTTGGTGGAATTAGGTCTCGGCCTTTAGTTTTCTAAAGGGAAACGACGTTCTAAATAGGACTAGTTGCCATTGGCTACTAGCCCCGCCCTATCGAGGCTAAATTCCGTTGTTTTTTAGGGTTTTTAGGCAATTTTTGTTTCTCTAACGTAGGATTTTCATTTAATTTGCGCTACTTTCAATCTCTTGTGTGGTTGGTTTCTTTTAAGTTTTCTTGATGATTTATGCATGTAACCCGCTCTACTAACCAAAGACAAATGCAGGTAGATCACAAAATAAAAAACACTTTACACAGGTTATGAAAGGAAGCTCGCGTTAACACCATGGTTGTTACAGGACAACAGACACTCAAGGAGCTCATTGCTCCTAATATGAAAAATCAACCATTGTACATAAATATGGACAACAATGTCAACTTCGAGCTCAAGTCTGGTTTTATACACTTACTGCCAATATTCAATGGACTTGCCAGAGAAGATCCCCATAATCATCTCAAGGAGTTCCACATGGTTTGTGTTGGTATGAAACCGAATAGAGTTGATGAAGAACAGGTTAAGTTGAAAGCTTTCCCTTTCTCTTTAAAAATGGCAGCAAAGGCATGACTTTTCTCTATTCTCCTAGGTTTTATTAGGACTTGGAATGGCATGAAAAAGATTTTCCTTGAAAAGTATTTCCCAGAATCTCAAGTTGCCAACATAAGGAAAGAAAATGTGGGATTCGACAATCTAATGGAGAGACACTCTCCGAGTATTGGGAAAGATTTAAGCAATTGTACATTCAATGCCCTCATCATCAGATACCCGATCAACTGCTCATTCAATATTTCTATGAAGGACTGATGCCTATTGACCGTAGTATCATTGATGCGGCAGGTGGAGGGGCATTGGTAGATAAGACTCTCAAGCTGCACGCCAACTGATCTCAAATATGGCAGCCAACTCCAAACAATTTGGCACTTATGGAGACTTGCCAAACAAATGAATAAATGAGTTAAGTATTTCTAACCTTGAGAATAAAGTTAATGACCTTACTTCTCTTGTGCGTTCTTTGGCTTGTGGAAATGTACAGCAGGTGAAAGTTTGTAGCATATGCTCCTTACACGGACATGCTTCAAATATGTGCCCAACAATGCAAGAAGATTTGAACAAGCTAATACAGTTGATGGAGAATTCAATGGACAACCTCAACGTAAATATGATCCCTTTTCCAACACGTACAATCCTAGATGGAGAGATCATCCAAACTTACCCTATGGGAACCCATCTCAACAAGGCAATCAAGGCCGACAGTTCCATCCCTATAGATTTTAGTCCCAACAGAATTATCAAGCGAGACAGCCACTTGCATTCACAAATTCCAATGTTATAGGGTCATTGAGTGATGATCTTCATGAGATAATGAAAACCTTGGCTTCTAACATAGTGACCTTGCAACAAAATATCATGTCTTTTCAATAGAAAATAAGGTCAAGTATTCACAACTTAGAGAAGTAAATGGGGCAAGTAGCTTCAAGTGTAGGAAAATTGAAAACACAAATGAATGGAAAGTTGCCCTTCCAAGTATTGAATCCAAAAGAGAATGTTAGTGTGATCACGCTGCGAAGTGGGAAAGAACTCGAAGAGCAAAGGTCGAAACAAATTGTGATGGAGGAAGAAGAGGAGATAGAAATCAAATTGAGTATAAAGAAGAAACATCCTCCTCCTCCACAAACTGAAACAACGACCAATACTACAAAGGTAAGTCCTAATTCAATTAATATCAATTTTAAGATAATCCCCCCTTTTCCCATGAGTTCTTCTAGGTCTAAGAAAGAGGATAAAGAAAATGAGATTTTAGATGTTTTCAAGAAAGTGAAACTTAACATTCATTTGATTGATGTTATCAAGCAAATTCTCAAGTATGTCAAATTCTTGAAAGAGTTGTGTACAACCAAGAGAGCCTATAAGCTAAAAGGCCATGAAATGTTAAATATGGTTGAAGTTGTATCTGCTATTATTCAAAAGACTATGCCTTTGAAGCAAAAGGACCCAGGTGTGTTTATTATCCTATGTGTTATTGGTAATACTAGTTTTAAAAGGGCCTTATGCAATTTGGGTGCATCCATTAGTGTTATGCCTAAATATGTTTATGATTCTCTTAATCTGAAGCCTTTGATTAAAACTAGCATTGTAATACAACTTGTAGATCGTAGTTTTGTTTATCCACTTGGTGTGATAAAAGATGTCCTAGTCAAGATTGATAGTTTGGTTATTCCACGAAACTTTTATATTCTTAATATGGAACATGATTCTTGTGATTCATCAAACAACACTCCTATATTTTTTGGGAGAACATTCTTGAAAACTGCCAATACGAAAATTGATTGTGGTAAGGATACTTTGTCCATGGACGTAGGAGAGGAAAGGATTGAATTTAATTTTCATGATACAATGAAATATCCTTACAACAATGTCTATTCTATCACATGCTATGACCAAGTTGATAAGTGTGTGCAACAAGTTTTTTATTTTGATTGTAAGGATGGATTAAGCGTGGCTTTGAGCAATGGCTATAATTTTATTGAGATAGAAGAGATGGAGAGACACATATATGTTCCCCAAAACGTACAAGAATCAACATTGGCTTTGCAAGCTTTGCAAACTGTTCCCCATGGTAATGTCTTTGTTGATTTAGTACTTTCACATAAAAAGCTTTTGCCATCTATTTTACAAACCCCCGAGTTAGAGTTGAAACCTTTGCCTGATAATCTGAAATATGTATTCATTGGAGACAACAATACACTTCATGTTATCATAACAAAAAGGTTGACAAGTTTGCAAGAGGAAAAACTTGTGAAGTTGTTGTGCGATCACAAAACAGCCATTGGAAGGACTTTAGTCGACATCAAGGGTATTAGTCCTTCGATGTGTATACATCACATACTATTGAATGACAATGCAAAACCAACGAGGAAAGTGCAAAGGAGGTTGAATCTACCTATGACGGAGATAGTGAAAACTGAGATTTTAAAATTATTAGATGCAAGAGTCATTTATCCCATCACAGATAGTAAATGGATGACACTTATCCATATGATGCCTAAAAAAACTAGAATCACGTTGGTAAAGAACAAAAATGATAAACTCAATCCTCATTGCATCTCAAGTGGATGGAGAATGCATGTTAATTATAAAAAACTTAATCTTTCTACGCAAAAATAATTTTTCATTACCATTCATGGACCAAATGCTTGAATACCTAGCAGGTAAATCTTTTTATTGCTTTCTTTATGGATATAGTGAATATTATCATTTTGTTATTAATCCTGAAGATCAATAAAAAAAACTACATTAATAATCTTTAATTTCTATAATTTCTATAATTCACCTGCAACGTTTCAAATATACATGATGAGAATTTTCTCTGTAATGATCCTGAATTTTTTATGATTTCTGTACCAAAAACGTACGACATAAAATAATGCCTCTAGGCCAAGATGAAATTGCATACCCCGCAAGAAATCATTTTCATTGTCCAAGCCTGCAACAAGCTGCAGAAGCTAAAAATACAGATTTACATGATACAATGTCGCCATACCAGCAATCTAAACATAATCAATCTGCTTCGGGTTTTATCAGGAAACAGCAGGAAAATTTCCACTCTTGGGCTTCCGCAGGGACTTGCAGAAAAAGGAGAACGCCCTTTTTAGTTCATCTGGAAGAGGGACCGCAAGATGGAGAGCTACGGGACAGGTTACGTTGTGATAGTCACGTTTGTTCCTTGAAGAAAATGAGTGAGCCAGAGCTGGTTGCTGCTTGTTCAGCCCTTCAATTATGAATGAGAATGCTCCAAATGTAAGGCAACTCTGCAGAAGTGCCTGAGGTGCGCCTGCAAATCCAGAAGAGAAACTTATAAGACTCTAAAAAAGGAAAAATCAGAGGTACCAAAATGTGGCCATCCATCACGTACATCATATTCAATTAGAGAAGAACTTGTTAACGTTAGTTAACATTTCCATGCAACTCCTTTTGGTTCACAGTTACGCATTGAAAATACGACTAATTTTAATGGTCAGCTTCCTTTTTTAGTTATCTGTAATTTGTTGTCTTCCATTCTGGGTTTCTATATATTTATATATATATCCTCGAATCGAGATCTTAAAATTCCTCCTACAAAAACATAATTGCAAACCAAACCCATAAAATTCAGAATATGACCTTTTTTAAAATAGACTTCTTTTTTTCTTTTCTGAACAAACATCAGAGTACATCCCATGGAAGTACCGATTAGAGTTGGAAGAAGAAACAACTTATTGTGGTCGTGTGAATTCATTGCTAATTTACTTTGACAAGAAAAATAAATTACTTTTTTATTGTAAATAAGAAGTGAAAACATTTTATTATTGTAGAATAGTAAGGGAAAATATAAATAACAGTGGATGAGAGAGAGCTACAACTCTAAATACAAACTGCAATAGAGAAATAATTTCTAAAGGCCAAACCAGAAAGCAGTCTTCTCAAAGGAAAAAAAAATAATGGCAAAATTACAGCAAAAGTAGAAAACATAAATTACAGCAAAATAATGGCTAAATTTAAAGTACAATTGAGATTTGGAACTAGCTAATAGGGTTTGGAGTTCATAAGAAACCTCCAGAATCTGAATAAATTGATAAAATAACCTCAATAGCTTATTAACATTAGTTAACGCCTAAATCCATACAGGAAAAGGATTCCTAGTCTTGGTCTCCAAAGTAAAGCTACTTAATCTCTAAGGAAATGCTTTAACAACTCACATGCCAATCATATGACCTTCGATTAATTAATCCTAATATCCTATATATAATATAAGGAATCTAAAGAAAGCTCTAGCATCATTCTCCTCAAGTTGGAAGAAACTAGTTCTCGAGGTGGAAACCATTCTTGCCTTGATTTTGTGAGTGTTCATTCAAGACTTGTCAACCTCTTTCCTTTTTTTTTGCTTTAGGTGCATAACAATTTTAGATATCAGCTTTAGCTTTTCCATGATCAGTTTTGCATAAGGAACATCAATTGACAATTTATTTATGTTTTATTGACTTCTTGAGTAATGAAGTGCACATCTTAAACTTACTTCATCAACATGTGTTCTATCCAAATAAAATTTGCACAATTCTTCTACCTTTGGGATAATATCATACTTGTAATCAATAAAGGTTAAACATAGTGTCAACATTGATTGCTCTATTATCATCATAATCATCATTGAAATAAATGTTATAGATTGGTGGAGAACACCAACCTATTTAAATATTATCATCAAAATCATCATTGCACTATAACATCGTTCATTG
>Ga0325405_1005045_pt1 | contig 13414 bp, 13 predicted proteins | sample PopdelMetagenome_21_FD_205663 | JGI IMG/M metagenome (GOLD analysis project Ga0325405, IMG submission 205663) | Populus deltoides microbial communities from Bellville, Georgia, United States - Xylem-Control-R2 | ecosystem: Host-associated > Plants > Phyllosphere > Stem > Wood/Secondary xylem... | reverse complement strand
ATCTCCTCCTCCTCCTCCTCCAGCTCCACCTTTATATTAATTTGTAATCAACATTATTTACATTTAAAACTTCATTTAATATTTTTCTTGAAACATATTCAATTTGTAATGAATATTATTTAACTTTTTTTTATGTTTAATATAAATTTTATTTGCATAATTGGTTTGTATAACAATTAATTTATATAGTTTTATATTATATATACTAAATAATTTTTTAAAAACAAATTAAGAAAAAAACTATTACCAAGGATTTTACCGACGGATGAATTCGGTCGGTATTTTAAACACTCACCGACCGACTTACCGATGAAATTAATCTGTCGGAATTTAACAGTAGCTTCCACCAGTACTGACGAATTTACAGACGGACAGATTCGGTCGGTATTTCATACACTCACCGACGACATTACCGACAAGTATTTTCCGTCGGTAATTACAATATCACCGACGGAATAAAAATCCGTCGGTATATTTCAAGCGGGAATCTTTTTTTTTGGCGCGCAAATTCTGTCTGTAAAACCATCGGGAAATGATTTTTTGTTTTTCCGACCGATATACCGATGGAATGGGGAATCACTAACGAAGGTAAAGCCAACAGACATAATCCGTCGGCGATGATGTCGGTAAAAAAATCACCGATGAACTTATAATCATACACCGACAGAATTGGTGCGTCGGTAAAACTGTGAAATCTTGTAGTGATATTGATATACTTTTTTCAACAAGGTTAAAGGAAAAAATCACCTCCATTTAACTCTCATCCCTAAAACGAGCCTGTTGACACCAAGATCGATCTATTTTTATAGATGGAATGTGGTCAGCCAAAATCTTTCTCTTTTGTCTTCCTTTTTTGATGACTTTGTCTTTTGTCTCTCTACATTCAAGGACCCAAGCATGAGAAAAACAAAGTTTTAAGATCAAAACATAAACATCTAAAACTAAAAGAACCAATAATGCAAAAATAAAAGATTTTAGTGTCTAGATTGAACTTTAATGAATAAAAAATCAAGGACGAAACTAGACTTTTCACAACATCTATGAGTATTGGAGCTGTTTTAATGCAGGAAAAACAACCAATTGTTTATTTTAACAAAAAACTTAATGGTGCAGCATTAAACTACCCAACTTACAACAAGGAGCTTTATGCATTGGTGAAGACTTTGAAGACTTGTCAACACTACTTGTGACTAAAAGAATTTCTGATTTATTTAGATCACAAGTCGCTAAAACAATTAAAATGACAAGGTAAGTTGAATCGACAATATATCAAGTGGAATTAAAATGACAAGGTAAGTTGAATCGACAATATATCAAGTGTGTGAAATTTATTGAGACCTTTCTGTATATGATCATATACAAGTAAGGTAAGAAAAATATAGTGGTTGATGCATTATCTAGGAGGTTTGTTATTTTTTCTACTATAAATGCAAAATTATTGGGTTTTGAATATATGAAAGAGTTGTATGCCAATGATAGTGATTTCACTAAGGTGTATGTTACTTGTAAATAGTCAGTGTTTGGTAAGTTTTATAAACTTGATAGTTATTTATTTAAAGAGAATAAACTTAGTGTGCCTGATTGTTTTATGTATGAATTGCTTGTTCATGAAGCTTATAAGGGTGGATTAATGAGATACTTTGATATTAGAAAGACTTTAAAAGTTTTGCATAGACACTTTTATTGGCCTAAGATGAAACGTGATGTGCAAAACATGTGTGATAGATGCATTAAATGTAGACAAGTTAAGTCTAAAGTCTTCTCACATGGTTTTTATACTCTTTTTGTCTGTCCCAAAAAAAACCTCGGGTAAATATTTATATGGATTTTGTTTTAGGGTTACCTAGGTTAAAAAGGGGGTTAAGATTCTATATTTGTGGTATTAGATAGGTTTTATAAAATGATGCATTTCATATCATGTCATAAAATCGATGATGCAACCAGTATAACTAATTTATTCTTTAAAGAGATAAAATGCTTTATGGGGTTTCTAAGAGCATAATTTCATATCATGATGTTAAGTTTCTTAGCTATTTTTGAAAGGTTTTGTAGGAAAAGTTAGGAACTAAGTTATTATTTTTTACTACTTGTCATCCATAAATGGATGAGCAAATATAAGTAGTAAATAAAACTTTAACTACACTTTTGCATGTTGTTATTCAAAAGAATCTTAAAAAATAAGAAGATTGTTTGTTATTTATGGAGTTTGCTTATAATCAAGACATACATTTAACTATTGATTATCTATCATTTAAGATTATTTATGGTTTTAATTCGTTAACTCTATTAGATTTGATTTTGTTACCTATCGAGGAAAGGCCTAGTGTAGATGATAGTAAAAAAACATAGGTGGTGAATACACTCTATAAAGGTGTTCGACAACATATAGAAAATAAAAATGATCAATATGCATCCAAAGCTAACAATGGGCATAAACACATTATTTTTTATAACTAGGGGATTGAGTTTGAGTGAATATATGCAAAGAGATATTTCCAGCACATAAGAGATCTAAGTTGTAGTCAATAGAAGATAGTCCATTCTAAATTCTAGAAATGATCAATGACAATACCTATAAAGTGGATCTTCCAGACAAGTATGATGTTAATGCTACTTTTAATGTTTCTGATATTTGTTCATTTAATGTAGGTGATGATTTAAAGTCAAATCCTTTTAAAAAGAATGGGAATGATGTGAATTAGCCTATAACATAAAAGGACCATTAGAAGTTCTAGTTGAACCAGTTATGAAATCAAGATCCAAAAAGCTTAAGGAGGCATGCAATGGATTTATTTGGAATATTTAGGTTAAAGCAAGCTTCGAGGCTTCTAAAATTAATTACTAGACCTTAATTAGTTTGATCTATACAAAGAAAAAGGCTGGTCCATGGGCTCGAAGGTTTCAACAACATTGGGTTGCAAATATATCCAAATTTGGCAACCTTGGTTTATTTAGTTTCCTTTAGTTTTGTGGATTTTGCACAATAAAAGAATTCCTTATTTTTCATGGACAATTGAGATGGAAGCTTAGTAATTAATTTGCAAGGATTCCATGATTTGCAAGGAAATTTAAAGTCGATAACCTTTGTTAATTAGCAAGGAGACAAATCAACAACTTCTCCTTTCCTTTTGTTTTAAGGACAACTAAGTTGACTACACTATTTGTTTAAATAAGGATGATTATTTTGGTCATTTTCTTGGGAATTTTAGAAGCTTTTAGTCTTTTGTTTCAGACTTGGGTTTGGTTTATTTATATACTTTGGGTTATATCTTTTTAATTGGGTTTTAATATCAGCCCATTACTCCATTAGGGTTTAACACAATAAATACTCTTTTGTAAGGATTACAATTTTGATTGCATTATTATTAATTTTGCCATAACTTTTGTGTGATTATATGAGGATTACTCATACCTATTGGTTCTTTATTGAATTGTCTTGAATTTATCAAAGATCAATTAATTTTTATGGCATTCTTTCTTATACTTCTAGTTCTTGATTCCTTATAATCGCTGGGTTGGAGTCTTCATTCCAATAACTTTAATGACTTGGTTTAAGTAATCATTGTGTCAAGTTTTCATAATCTTTAAATATAATTTTGGTTTTCTTGAGTTGTTTATTTCTTATGAGTGGATTCAAGAGTTCTTACCCTTTGAGTTTGCAATAATATGTATAAAATATACCTTGAACATGATCAATTATGTTGAAAGCATACTACCACCACCACCACCATCACCACTAATATCCCAAGGAAAACAAAAGTTACATGGATTCAAAGTTTTTAACTCAAATCCTTCAATTCAACAATTTGATATATTACTAAAGCTAACTAAATTGGTTTACATTACAATGTTTGATTATTGTTTAAAAACATTTCTAGTGAACATTAGCAAATAATATTAAAAAAACAAGTTTTGACTAAAACAACTCCCAAGAAGATTGGTCACTAACTTCAATAGGCTTTTTCAACATCCTTGGAGGTAAAGGACTTTGAAATTGTATTGGTGAGCCTTTGAAGCTTTTGTTGAATTTTTTTAGAGCTTTGGTAGGTTGAATATGAGATAAATAAAATACAATGGCATTAGGATACCATCCATTTCTATCTTTAAAGATTACAATCGATGCTTCATCCATTAAAAATATAAATGGTGTTCCTTCTTTAACTTCAAATGGACTAAATGTTCTTTTATTGTAGCTAAATGCTAATGATCAAATCATAAGACTACCACCATTAACTATTAGTCAATAATGATCATTCACATTGGTTAAGTACTCTTCTAGATATTGCAACTTAACCAGAAACATAAGAATAACAAAAGGTAATAGTTAGTAGTTAGAAACAAGGAACTTAATGTTGTTAGTTGATTGGTAATGACAAGAGAGTTAAAATATTGGGGCTAACCTCAATTTTCTACGGTCTTTAACACCTCTATGTTTTTCTATTGTGATAGGTTTAACCATTCTTGGCGTATATAAAATGGAATACATAAAATGGATTGAGTCAGTACAATGATCATAAATATTGGAATTGGGATATAAAACATGTAGTGGGTCTTTTAAAAAAAAATATATATTTGAGATTCACTCATATTTGAGATTAAAATCATGTCGGATTTTATGATCTGAGTATTTTAACATGAAATATTAATATATTTTTTAAAAAAATAAATTGAAAGTAAATGAAAAATTATTTTCAAATAACCTTGGAATAGAAACAGCTTCAAATCCAAATAGCTTTGTGACAGTGGACCAATAGGCTTATAAGTTTGGACTTTGGATAATAAAAAAATATTTTCTATTAAGTTCCTATTTAGTAATTTTTTTAAGTTCCTAAAATATTTTTGTACATGAACCAATACATTAATTATGTGATTATAATAAATATTATTATGAGTAATTCATAAACTATGAACATTCATTAGTATTTTTCATAAACTACGAATATTCATGAACTATAAACATTCATCATGGTTAATAAACGTACATGAATTATAAAGATTCATGAATTATGAGTATTAATATTTTGGTTTCCAAGTCCTATAAATAATTGTCTTGGATGGGTGGAAAATGATCTAAGAATTTTATTAAGTTTCTTTCTTTCTTTATTGTTCATTTTCCTAAAGACTTGCTTTTCCATTCTTTCTTTCTACTCTAGAACTTATGTTTAATCTTTGTAGAAAGATATTGAGTATTATTACTTTGAGTTTTGTTGAACCTTGTTTAGAATTGCACCTAAATAAAGAGTTGTTGGAATCTTTGGAGTTTTATTGAAGATAGTTCTTTTACACCAAATGAGGAGCAATAAAATCTTAATGATAAATAATTAATCCTTGGCAACAACAAGATTTGAGATTGAATATCTTCTAAGGGCTTTAACAAATAAGTACCCTAAATTAATCTTTTTTAAGTATAATTTTAATACTTGTTTAGTTTACATGCTGGAATTGTTTTTCCTATTTTTTTTTTGCAGGTTTATATATTTGTTTAGTATGCATGCTAGATTTCTGTAATGATTGCATGATTACCATGTTTATATATGTTTGCATGATTATATATTGAATATATTTTTCTTACTCGTCTAATCTTTACTTGTGAATTTTGGACAACAATCTTTAAGCTTTAATTGGTTTTATGCATTTTTTTAAATTTATTTATGTAAATTTACAACCTTGTATGGCATGCTAATTGTTTAATTTGTATATACTAATTTACATTGGTATACTTTTTGTTCAAACAATATTAAAATAGTATGATGCATGTAAATTTTCTATGATGCTTTTTGTTTAGTTTATATATGATAAATGTTTCAATTATATTTATTATGATGCTATGTCGAGAATTGGTTGTTTAACTAATGTTGTTTCGACAATTACTACTTTAGTAAGGAGGATTCCACCACCACCTTTTATGGTGAATGATAAGAAACATATAAAGTTTAATGGATTTAACTTTAAAAGGTGATAACATGAAATATTATTTTATGTAACCATATTGAACTTAGCTAAGTTCTTGTAAGAAAAAATATGGCAAAGTTGTCTAATAATAAATTCAATTCCATTATTGTAGTAGCTATAGATATATACGATCAAAGTAATTTTATATGCAAGAACAACATCTTAAATAAATGGAACAATGCACAATATAATAAGTATATTTTAATTAAGAGTACAAAGGCACTTTGAAAAGCTTTGGTCATAAAGTTCAACGTTAAAGTTTTCGATATGGAAAAGTTTGTAATTGACAGATTTTTAGATTTCAAGATGATTGACTCAATTTTCATTATGAGTTCAGATCCAGAGTTTCAACATTCCATGCATAGTATTTATGAAAAAAAAATATATTTATAAGTGAATCATTCCAAGTAGCTATAATTATTGAAATATTACCATCATCTTAGAAAATGTCCAAGAACTATTTTCAGCATAAAAGCAAGGTAATATGAGTTAAAGACCTCATTTGAGGCTAAAGGTTATAATAATAAGTTGTCTAGAAAAAGAGCTAACTCTTCTAATATAGCAGCCTCTAAGACAATACTTGTTAAGAAAAAGGAAAAGTATTGATTATAAATGTTTTATCTACAACAATATAAGGTACCTCGCTAAGGGTTGAAAATATAAGGCTCAACAAAGTAACTCAAGAAAGGGAATGACTACTGAAACCAATATCAATGATAGAGTATAAAAAATAAATATATCTACTGTTATTTCCAAAATCAACCTAATAAAAAATTCCAAGTAGTGTGGGCAACAAAACATATTTGCATCGAGAAAATGATGCTTTCCACTTGTAAAAAAGTGGATGGTGAAAACTTGCACATGGAGGAATTCATCAACCTCCAAGGCACTAAGTATTGGGAAGGTCATTGTAAAGATAACATTAAAAAAACTTCTAACCCTCAACAATGTGCTTCATGTGGCTGACATTACAATAAACTTAATGTCTTGTTTATTTTTGAGCAAAAATAGTTTTAAGTTGGTTTTTAAAAGTGATAAATTTATACTCTTTAATACTAGAAAGTTCATTGGAGAAGGCTATCTTAGTTGGCCTTTTCAAAATGCATATAATGACCATTGTTAACATGAAAAAAAAAAGGAAAATAATATTACTTCTTCTTCTTATCTACTTGAGTCATGTGACATGTGGCGTGACAAATTATGTCATATGAATTATAATTCTATAAAAATTTTAATAAATCTTGATTTATTACCAAGTGTGATTTTTTTATAAAAATCATAATGTAAGATTTGTGTAGAATTAAAATTCATAAGACTTCTTTTTATTCAATTGAAAAAAACAATGAACTTATAGATTTAATTCACTCAAATATCAGTGATATAAAGTTTATGCAAACTAGATGTGAAAAAAAGTATTATATTATTTTTATAGATAATTGCACAATATATTGTTATACCTATTTGTCTAGAAACAAAGATGAGGCTTTTAAAATATTTAAGCATTACTATAATGAGATTGAAATCAACTTAACAAGAAAATAAAGATAATAAAAAGTGAAAAATACAAAGCACCTTTTAATGATTGTTTTTCCTAAAATGATATTATCCACTAAACTATAGCTCCTTATTCACCTCAATAAAATGACATTGCAAAACATAAGAACTGTAATTTAAAAGAAATGATGAATGAGTTGATAAGTTCTGGAGCACCTCAAAACTTTTTATGAGAGGCATTATGACTGCCAATTATATATCAACAAAGGATCCCATAAGAATCTAAAGAGGAAACCATAAGAATTGTGGAGATATGGAAGACCTTCCTATAAATACCTCAAAGTGTGGGGATATCTTATGAAAGTAGCAATCCTTAATCCTAAAAAAGATCTAGACAGAACCTAAAATTATAGATTGTGTATTTATCGGATATATTTACAATAGTAATACATATTAACTTTTTATACACAAGTCAAATATTAAGGATATTCATCATAATACCATTATGGAATAAGTGAATTCTACATTGTTTGAAGATGTGTTTCCATTTAAGGAACTACAAGAAAAACATTAACTTAGAAAATGATTGAGACTACCTTAAATAATAATCATCAATAAAAGATGATGAAGTTGAGCATAGAAGAAGTAAAAGGAAAAAATAACCCAAACATTTAGTCCTAATTTCCTAACTTAATTATTAGATAAACAACCTCAAACATATTCTGAGGCAATGTCATATTCTAAAGCTTCTTATTGGAAAAAGGCAGTCAATGGTGAAATAGAATCCATTATGAATAATCATATATAAAAACTAGTGGATCTTTTTCTTGAAAGTAAACAATTAGTTCATAAATAGATCTTCAAAAGAAAAATGAAAGTTCATGGTACTATTGATAAATATAAAGCTAAACTTTTTATGAAAAGACTTAAATAATAAGAAGGTGTGGATTATTTTGATACATATTCACATGTATAAGAAATAACTTCTTTACAAATGTTAATAGTCATCACAACTAGTAACATGCTTGAAATACATTAAATGGATGTAAAATAAACTTTATTAAATGATGATCTAGACAAAGAGGTCTATATGGAATAACCTAATGGATTTGATTTCAATAGACATGAAAAGAAAGTTTGTAAACTTTTTAAATCATTATAAGGTTTGAAACAAGCTCTTAAGCAATGACATGATAAATTTAACAAAGTTATGTTACAAGAGATTAAAATCAACGAAGTTGATAAATGTGTTTATATGAAAAACATAAATAAAGTTTATGTCATTGTATATCTCTATATTAATGACATGCTAATTCTAGGCAACAATGATTACATGATCAAGTCTACTAAGAAAATGCTACCTAACAAGTTTGACATGAAAAACTTAAGTATTGTAGATGTCATACTAAGAATAAAAATTTCTAAGAGATCTGATGAAATAGCATTGTCCCAATTTTATTATGTTGAGAAAATTCTCGATAAATTTTCTAAAAGTGACAACAACATTGTCAAACACTAATTAATATAAATGTACATCTATCCAAGAATAGATGTAAGAGAATAAATCAATGAAATATTCTTGACTAATTAGAAACCTAATGTATGTTATGAACTGCACAAGATCTAATATTGCTTACTCAGTTAGCAAACTGAGAAGATTTACTAGTAATCCGAGTATGGATCATTGGATAGCAATACAAATGGTAATCAAATATTTGAGGTACATCTTGAACTATGAGTTAACTATATTGGTTATATAGAGTACTAGAAGCGTACAATGATGCTAATTGGATATCCAATACTACATATTTAAAATCTACTAGTGGATATGTCTTCATATTTAGTGGAACAATTATATCATATAAATCCTCCAGGTAGACATGTATCGCAAGATCCATGATGGAATCAAAACTTATTGCCCTTGATAAATCTAGGCAGAGTCAAATGACTTTGAAATTCCTTAGAGAATATTCCATATTGGCCAAAACCAATGCTAGTAATTTGTGTATATTATGATGGTCAATATACAATTTTAAGGCATAAAACAGTATGAATAATGAGAAGTCTAGACATATATGTTGTAGATACAATACCGTTAAACACTTATTCTCAAATGAAATTGTTTCAATTAACTATGTAAAGTCAAAGGAAAATACTATGGATCTGTTAACCAAAAGTTTATCAAGAGAACTTGTATATAATTTATCGAGGGGATGAGCTTAAAACCTTTAAAGATAAAAGAGTGTAATGATGGTAACAATACCTAATTGACTAGAGATCCCAACATCTAGGTTCAAATGAAAAACTAAGTTATATAACATTCTCAGTAGCACTTAAAAATTATCATTTCTTATCTATTCCTATGATGAAAGTGGTGCTAGCTGCAACATGATAAAAGGTGAGTTGTGCTCTTAATAATTTTTCATATCTTGGTATATCAAGTGGAGTATAATAAAATACTCTTAATGAAATATTACCTATATAAGTGAGAAATATGGTTGTTTCTTTAAGAATTTTAAAAAAGACTAAATTATTAAAGCACTCATGAAAATAGGAGTTGTTCAGGGCCAAAATGAACTTAACTTTGAGAACCTAAGGAAACTCCAGGTGGAAAATTATACAAATACTATTGTCTTGATTTGCATAAAAAACATAATATTTCAAGACATTACATTCACTATTTAACGAGTAAATTTGATAGTATTTTACTAAGAAAAGTTCAAAGCCAAAGGTTATCTCTCTTGATATAGTGAGCTACCAAATTAGCTTCTCACTTCTAATTCTTTGAGTCTATATATTGATCAAGCAATTTTTATTCATATGTGAGATTGTTGGGATTAGTTTATAAAACATGTAATAGGCTTTTTAAGAAAAAATTATATATGAGATCTACTTACATTTGCGGTTAAAACCATATTGGATTTTGTGATCCAACATAAATACTTTAATATGAAATATTAACATGTTTTTTAAAAACAAATTAAAAATGAATGAGAAATTATTCTCAAATAACCTTTCGATAACACAAGTTTCAAACCCAAAATAACTTTGCGGATTAGACAATGGGTTTATGGGCTCATGAGTTGGGGACTAGGTTTGGATAATGAATAATATTTTCTATTAAGTCCCTGTATAATAAAATTCATTCTCATCACATATTAAGTTCATGTTTGATCAGTAATTTTTTTAGTCCTTAAATTATCTTAGTACATGAACCATTACATTAATTATGTGATGAAAATAAATGTTATTATAAGTAATTAATGATCTATGGACATTCATGAATTATGAATAATTCATGGATTAAGAACATTCATGAATATTAATAGATATTCATGAATTATGAGTATTAATATTTTGGTTTCCATATCCTATAAATAAGTGTCATGGATTGGTGGAAAAGGATCTAAGAATTTTCTTGAGTTATTTTCTCTTTTTATTGTTGGTTTTTTAAAAGACTTGTTCTTCTATTCCTTCTTTCTACTCTAGAGTTTTTGTTCAGTCTTTGTAGAAAAATATTGAGTATTATTCCTTTGAGTTTGTTGGATTTTTTTTAGGAGTAGACCTAATCAAGGAGGAGTTGTTCGAATCCTGAGAGATTTATTAAAAAAAGTCATTTTTCACCAAGTAATGAGCAATAAAACCTTAAATAAAAATAAATAATCCCTAACAACAACAAAATTTCAGATTGGATATCTTCTAATGACTTCAACAAGTAAATACTTTAAACTAATTTTGTTTAAATATCATTTCAATACTTATTTAGTTTGGATGCTAAGATTGTTTTTCCTATATTTTTTTTGCAAGTTTATATATTTGCGTAGTATGCATTTCAGATTTTTATAATGATTACATGATTACCATGTTTTTATATGATTACATAAAAGTTAATCAAGATTCATTTTTTTTTATAATAGCCAAAACCGAAAGAAAGAAACCAAGAAAAAAAAACCCTAGATATAGCAAGATCTAAAAAAAACCTATAATTACTCATAACAATGAAAGTTAAAGAGATATAACTTGAAATTAGCCAAGCTTTGATACCAAACTAATATGGAATTGCCCTTTAGATTGCTAATTTGAGATTTGAAAAAAAGTTTGCAATTTAACCCAATAAGAACTTTGCCTTGAATAACCAAAGTCATATACAATTAATCACCCCCACCCTATACCTATAATAAAACACGAATGAAAAGTATAAATCACAATAATTTTGATCAATCTTTCAAAGAGTTTGCGAGTTCAATCAAGAACTTAGTATGAAAATTACTCAACTACACAAAGAGAAAAAAGGCGTACAATATGCGACAATCTTATATTAAAATTCATCAATCCTAAAATAATATTAACAATTGGTTTATATATTAGAAAACTAACCTTAATTTGATTTAATGGACCTAAACTTGATAAATAGACCTTAACACACTAAAAATCTAAAATAACTAAAATAATAAAATAAAACTTAACCCAAATAACTCTTAAAGATTGCAGGCCCTATAATAAACTAAAAAGATAAACAAGTAGTTGCCTAACTAATTAAAACAAGTCTAAATTTAAATTTCATAATATATTGGCAGAATTGAAATCCAATTTCAAATGATAAGTTCTCACTCGTGTTGATGAATTAGGTCTACCATATGTCACTGTAAAAAAATTATTATGTAGCTCTAGTTATGGCCAAGACAGTAGTGAAAGGTCAAAATTAGTAGATTTGAATCTTTTTATTCTAATCTTTATATAATGTCTGAAAGCTTCTATATAAGCTTCTTTTAATATAAATCAAATTAATCAAAACTTATTTTTTTCAAACAACACTCCTATATTGTTTGGGAGACCATTTTTGAAAACTGTCAATGCAAAGATTGATTGTGGTAAGGATACTTTGTCTATAGAGGTAGGAGATGAAAAAATAGAATTTAATTTTCATGATGCAATGACATATCCTTATAGCAATGTTTATTCTATCACATGCTATGACCAAGTTGATAAGTGTGTGCAGCAAGTTTGTGGATTAAGCGTAGCTTTGAGCTATGACTATGATTTTACCAAGATAGAAGAGGTGGAGAGGCATATATGTGTTCCCCAAAACGTGCATAAATCAACATTGGCTTTGCAAGCTTTGTAAACTGTCCCCCATGATGCAAAAGTCATTCTCTCCATCACGGACAGTGAATGGGTGGCGTCTATTCTTTTGGTACCCAAAAAGACTGGAACCACATTGGAAGAGATTTGAAATGATGCTTACGAGAATGCAATGATTTACAAAGAAAAGACTACGAGTCTCCATGACCGAATAATTACAAGAAAAGAGTTTCATGTTGGAGACAAAATCCTTCTTTATCATTTGCGTTTGAAACTTTTTCCTGGAAAGTTACGCTTTCGTTGGATTGGATCATTTGTTGTTTCTAATGTTTTTCCTTATGGTGCAGTTGAAATTACAAGTTTAGAAACCAACAAAGTATTCAAGGTCAATGAGCATCCCTTGAAACCTTTCTATGACAGTTGGATGACAGAACTCACCGCTTCTGTGGAGTTAGCTAAACCAATCTATGAAGAATGAACATGCAACATGTCAAGCCAATGACATAAAAATAAAAGCGCTTACTGGGAGGCAACCCAGCATAAAAAAATTTCAGATTTGCTTTCTTTTTCCCTTATCTTTTATTTTTCATATTTTACTTTATCTTTGTTATTCTCTTATATTCCTTTTCTTTTATTTCAACATTGAGGACAATGTTGTGCTTTAAGTGTGGGGGTATTAAGAGAATTTTGGTTTTCTTTGTTATTTTTCAAAAAAAAAATTATGTTTGATCTTTAGAACTCCCATTGATTTTTAAGAACACTTTTTTTTTTGGTAAGTTGACGTATGTATTAAAAGAAGAAGATACAAACATTATAAGGGGCATACCCCAGATTTACAATGATAACAGAAACATAAAACAACAGATGGCTACAGGCTAGCCACCGA
>Ga0325405_1005042_pt1 | contig 13424 bp, 14 predicted proteins | sample PopdelMetagenome_21_FD_205663 | JGI IMG/M metagenome (GOLD analysis project Ga0325405, IMG submission 205663) | Populus deltoides microbial communities from Bellville, Georgia, United States - Xylem-Control-R2 | ecosystem: Host-associated > Plants > Phyllosphere > Stem > Wood/Secondary xylem... | reverse complement strand
CTATAAAATGAGAGTTTTAGCTGCTCACACAACACAAGGACAATCTCTCTTCTCAACAGTCTTTTCAAAAACAAAATTATATGTGGCCCAACAATGCCTCCTGGAGATAAACACACATCATCGCCAGCCATGATGTGATTGAAAGAATATCCAAACGTATTATGCAAGGTGCTCCGGGAATTCTATTTCCTCCACGGAACTCCTAGGCAATGGCGTGATAGCAACCGAGTTTTTGATGCGTAACGAAAATGACAAAATGGTTCATCTGAAGCTCGAAGAACTGGAGGGAAATTACGGGAGTGTGAGAAATATTATTTCTGTGACAGGGGGCCAATCTGAAAATACACTTGAAATAATTGAAGACGTGGATGTTTGTTGAATGTTCCATAAGCTCCATGCCGACAAAGATGATGATGATGTGCACTTCCGTACATCCACAATGCCTGATCACAAGTAAAAAGGGGGTGTCTTTACGAATACAAACAAAGAAATGGCCTCAAAAATTGCGTAGGCATAGGTAATTTCAAGATTAGTATTTAACTATCTTGTTTCGCGGAGGATTGGCGTGTTGCATCCGCTAGGCAATTTCTGTCATTTAAAAAATGGGGCATGCCGTACTATGCCATCCTCTGGACGTTGAAAGGAACTAAAACAAGTGATGGTCCACTGGGTCCTTGGAAATGACGTTGCTTCCTCCCTTTTGTTGTTGCAGCACGTAGGTAGGATGATTTTGCTTAACAATCAATGACGTTTATGGAGACAATGTGAAGAGTCCTTGGTTTTCCAGATGCGGAAGAACTGCTGTGCAACTTTGTGCGCCGGCACTAAGAAAGAAAATATATTTAATTTGAGTCATTGCTGCCATTAATGTTCTGATATGGTACAGCTGCCTGTTTATAAATCTCTGATTACTATTATGCTGCTATGCCGCGTGTTATCAGTTTAATTTGATACAATATTTCAATAATTATTGGCAAAAAAACAAGCTGTGGTTCGAAAACAAAGCAATGTTTCATTTTATGGAAGCTTGGAGGAAAAAAAAGAGAAGAAAAAACCGATTTTTTTTAATTAAATGTAATATATATATTTCATCCAGGAAACTTAATTTTTTTATAGTTTTTTCAAATGTATATAGAGTTTATAAAAGAGGTTTTAATTTCACAGTTCTCTTTAATTACAAGTTTTCTAATGTTTTTCAAATAAATAAAATACACAAACAATACAATTCTTTTCTTTTTACATATAAGAATTCTTTAGCAATATCAAAGGTTGATTTTCTTTTTTTTACATTTTCATATTTAGTTAGTATAAAAAATTTATTTTTATTAGATTTATAAGGATATTATTTCTTAAGTTAACAATTTAACCTTTTCATGATAATTTTTAATTTGAATGAAATAAAACTAATATTTTACAATTATAGTATTACAAATACGTACAAAATATTAATTGAGATGATTATTATAAATTATGGTTTTGAATTTTTTTAAAAAAATGGTTGTAATCTTGACGTATTTTTTTATGAAAAAAAATTGTTCTCATTTTTAATAGATAAACACCTTTTTTTATTTTAATTGAAAAATAAAAAAAATAGAAAATAGAAAATTTTTTTTATTACTAAACATACCCTTAATTTGATACATAAAGAACCCATGTATTCTCGATTTATGATCCAGTTTGCTTGAGGGTTTTTATTTTTATAAGCCTCAAGGCTAGAAAATATAAAAACAGGCATTTAGCCTAATTGCATACACCCGTCCTAGGTAAGGAGTGGGAATATAATTCATGTTTAACCTTGTCAATATCGTATCCTTTCAGAAAAACATTAGTCAGAAATGTAGACGAAAACCGTGATTGGTTGGCGCAGTTGGTCCTCGTATTATTACTTGTTGCTGCAATGGTCCCTGTCATGATCCGGGTGACCAAAAAGAAAGAGTGCATGAAGAAGAAATTAGATAAACAGCTTCTCAGATTCACAATGGGCAAAATAACTTATGTTAATGCAACAAAAACATAACTTGGAAACTAACTAAGCATTAATTCCCAAGCAATGATCTCGTTTTCTTCCTAACAGTGCTTATGGAAAGTACAAAATTTTAATTCAAAGAAATTCCCTTTTGCTGCCTTCTTATGTTCCTGTAAGAGTCGAAACTCCAAGCTGTAATCAGAAACAATACACAAAAACTATTTCCCTGACCAGAAATATGCTTTATTTTGGAAGGTGGCATCGTCTGTATATGCAAAGCAGCAATTTTGTGCACCATCTGTTCTTTTGGCGGCAAGGCTAACTGTCACTTGAAAGTTTTTGGACAGAAGTTGGTGGTGGTGGCCGGCGGACCTTCACAGGCAAATGGAATCGTCTTATAGCAAATGGAGCTTTCATATATCATTCGAACCATTCCCTTATCTCCCCCCTCCATTTCTACGCCATCCGAATGTTCACGTTTTATATTACTAATTCTTTATTCTTCTATCTTATTTTGTCCATTTCAAACTGATTTTGATAGGGTCAATATATTCTTGTTGGATTATAGTATATATATATAATTATACCTTTAAGGTCATGCAGGCAACATATTTGCACCATTTTAGACCTGAAGAATCTCGGGTTTAAGTCAAGGTTCAAAGGGTCCTTAAAGAATATTTGATTGTTTGCATTGCAAAGGTATGAATCTGTTATTTCTCCTTTTGGCATGGGGCTTTTTGGTGTGATTATATGCTAGTAGGAATTACTTAGTAGTTAATGCTCATCAATGTGTTTGAATTTTCTTGTTTAATTGCATATTAATTTTCTTGAGGTTGCAGTTTCATTTTTGTTTAATGTCTCTCTTTCTTTCCCCATATTGGCTCTGATTAAGCTGTGTTTGTTCCAAAATTATAGCCGTTTTCTTTGTTTTTCCTTTCTATTTGTTTTGATTTTTTATGGGATCATAATTTAGAAAACTGAAGGAATTTGCTCTATGAAATCATAAAGTTAAGCAAGTCAAGTGGGGGATTTTTGAGCTTCAGTAGGGAGAGAATGTCATTGCGATCTGATGTGAAGTGTTTGGCAGTGCAAAATCTCTTTCAAGGACCATCATCTTACAGGGTGGGGAGTAAAAGCTGAAGGATATAAAAGATGGTTGAGAATTCGATTGCCCTTGATGCCATTAACAAGGAAGCTGTAGATCTGGTATGTTCTTTATTGTAAAATGATACGTGTTTAATTATACTTCTTAAGCGAAGGAAAGGGAGAAGAGAAAATAGGAATAGGGTTGTTATTTTATGCTTACGTTGAATGTCTTGTACCAAGCCACCTATTTGGTAAAAATGAAAATGGCTTCATGCAGGAAAATATACCCCTTGAAGAAGTTTTCGACAATCTCAAGTGTACAAGAGAAGGTTTGACCGCTAATGAAGTTCGAGAGAGGTTGGATTTGTTTGGGTACAATAAACTTGAAGAGAAAAAGGTTGGAAACGAAATATTCATCATTGCATCATTTTTAATCTGTGTTTTATGTGATTTTTGATGATTTATTTGTTCCTTATTCTGCAGGAAAGTAAGCTACTGAAGTTTTTGGGATTTATGTGGAATCCACTGTCATGGGTCATGGAAGCTGCAGCAATCATGGCCATTGGTCTTGCACATGGAGGGGTAATTAAATCTATATCTTAATCCATTTATCATGCATTTGCAGTGTCATTTGACGATCGGTATAGCAACTTGAATCAAGAGATGGTTGATTTGTATCAGAGGTGGCGTAGATTTTGATAAAGCCTTCTTTTGCAGAACAAGAGTGCAGACTATCATGATTTTGTTGGCATCATCACCTTGCTTATAATCAATTCAACCATCAGTTTTATAGAGGAAAACAATGCTGGCAATGCAGCTGCTGCTCTTATGGCTCGGTTGGCCCCGAAAGCTAAGGTCTACAAACGCTAGTTCCCTTTTATTTGTATTTTCCATTATCCTATCGCCGCTTGGATTGACTTCTATCTCCACTTACCAGGTTCTACGTGATGGAAGATGGAGTGAAGAAGAAGCTTCGGTGTTGGTTCCTGGGGATATTGTTAGCATAAAACTTGGTGATATTATTCCTGCCGATGCACGTCTTTTGGAAGGAGATCCTTTAAAGATTGACCAGGTAGTTATTGACTACAACAGTATAAGCATACAAGTACATAATTTTAGTGGGTAAAAATTGAGTTGTAGGATCTCTGTTCATGCCTCTTCGAGTATGTGATGAGAGAGTAAACTGCTTTCAGTGAAACTTCAAACGTTTACCTTTGGTTTTCAAATATTGTAATTGCAGTCTGCTCTTACCGGAGAATCACTTCCAGTAACCAAGAGTCCTGGTGACGGAGTTTATTCAGGTTCAACATGCAAGCAGGGGGAAATTGAAGCAGTTGTCATTGCAACTGGAGTTCATACTTTCTTTGGCAAGGCAGCTCATCTTGTTGAGAACACTACACATGTTGGACATTTCCAAAAGGTTCGTTAAGAGCTTTATGACTCTGCATAATAGCAAAAAATGAGGCTAAATGAGAAGAAGTTTCTTAATCTCATGCCTGAGTTCTGAAACATTTCCAAGAACAGATATTGTCATTATCAATCTTAACCTTTTTTTAAAGTGAAAACCATGGTAGTACTGTTTCCACACAAGCAGGTAACCAGTTAAATTTGTGTGGTGGTTCCAGGTTTTAACAGCAATTGGAAACTTCTGCATTTGCTCAATTGCAGCTGGGATGGTTATTGAGATCATCGTGATATATGGGATTCAAGAGAGGGGATACCGAGTTGGCATTGATAATCTACTTGTCCTGTTAATTGGTGGGATCCCAATTGCAATGCCCACTGTTCTGTCAGTTACAATGGCTATTGGTTCGCATCGCCTGTCTCAGCAGGTTTGTGGAATCTTATCCAAAGAATTTTTTTATTAGCTACAAAACCATTCATTTAATTTAAAGAGTCCTGATTGATGATGAGACAGTTGAAAGAGTACTCGAATAACAGCCATCTATGTCTTCCACAGGGTGCTATAACAAAGAGAATGACTGCCATTGAAGAAATGGCTGGAATGGATGTCCTTTGCAGTGATAAAACAGGCACATTGACTCTTAACAAGCTTACAGTGGACAAAAATATGATCGAGGTTCTACTCTTGATTTCTCTATGCTCAACTTATGATAGCTTGGATTAAAAAATAGTAGACAGACTCACAGGAAAAAGAAAAGAAAAAAGAAACTGGAACTGGCTCTACCAGAATTACAGTCACTAAATTCTATAAACCAAAGGACCCTTTAGTTCACTTCTACGGGCTTCCATCAGAGGAAGATGAATCCACGCAGACAAACTAACGATGCATGATGCCCCTAGAATTAACGTGTGCTAAAAAGGCTTCTTCTGCATAAGATCTTGCATGTCAGAGAAGAATGAAAGTGTTGGTTTTGTAAAAGAAAAGGGAAACCATGATCCTTCTTGCTCTACTTCCTTCCACTCAACAAACGCAGAGAATTAACTGCTTAAAAGGCCATCCAAAGAATCTTTCCTATTCTAATAATGATATACGGTATAGAAATTACTTTTATCTAAAGCATTATCCATGCTCTTGCAGGTTTTTGCCAAAGGTGTTGACAAGGATATGGTTGTGCTTATGGCTGCAAGAGCGTCTAGATTAGAGAACCAAGATGCTATTGATTGTGCAATTGTTTCAATGTTGGCAGACCCTAAGGAGGTATTTCATTATATTTTTTTTTAATGTTGGGCTTCTCATTTCATTGATTCTAGAATTTCTTCAAGAGTCAAAATGTTAATGTTACGAAGTTAGTTTGTGGATTTGAATACTTTAATGAGCTATCTACTAACAATTTCTTGGGGTTTAGTGTCTGAAGATAGTTTTTGACTTGCACATGAAAACCCCATATGAGCATTTCTGCAGGACTTACATTTACAGTTTGTGTAACTGATCCCGGGTTTCCCTATGAATTTTGACAAACCCTTGTTATGTATTCTGTAATTGTTTGTAAGGCACGAGCTGGCATTCAAGAAGTTCACTTCCTTCCATTTAATCCAACTGACAAAAGGACTGCTCTTACATACATAGACGCTGCTGGGAAAATGCACAGAGTCAGCAAAGGTGCACCAGAACAGGTAGAACATAAAATATCAAGAATACAAGAATAACCAGTTAACCATAATATGCAACATCTGAAATCTTTAGTATTTATGCTGCGTAGATTCTTCATCTGGCACACAACAAAACAGAAATCGAGCGAAGGGTACATTCAATAATTGACAAATTTGCAGAACGCGGACTAAGATCCCTTGCAGTTGCTCGCCAGGTGACTGCTGAAATCTTGATGCTCTAATACATGCATGTTATATGCTCTTCTCTGTGCTCCTTTTGAAACAATGAAGTACCAATATTCTTCTCTAGGGAGTGCCTGCTGGTACAAAGGACAGTCCAGGTGGACCATGGGAGTTTGTTGGGCTTCTCCCACTCTTTGACCCTCCACGCCACGACAGTGCTGAAACAATTAGACGCGCACTGGATCTTGGTGTCAGTGTTAAAATGATTACAGGTAGAGGCTCTAATATTACCAACATTTAAGTGTGATTCTTGTCCTTTATTTCGCCTATAATTCCGGTTTAATGATTTTGTTTACTTTTATCTTTTGATTATCAAAGTTTGAGGAAACAAAATAAGAAAATTGCATTTCAGGCTTTAGATGCATCTCAGTTAAACTTTGTTATTAAATTTACAGTATGCACTTGAACTGTGATTTCATCTAATGAAAATCTCTCTTTAGGTGACCAACTCGCAATTGCCAAGGAAACAGGAAGGAGGCTTGGAATGGGCACAAATATGTACCCATCTTCATCCCTGCTCGGTGAAGGCAAAGATGATGCAGTTGGAGGACTTCCAATTGATGAGCTCATTGAGAAAGCTGATGGTTTTGCTGGTGTCTTCCCCGGTATGTCATCAGTCATATTTTAAAGACAACAACTGTATAACAGCGCTTGTTTTTATGATTCCTATTCCATTTTTCTCTTTTGCAGAACATAAATATGAGATTGTGAGGAGACTACAAGCTAGAAAGCATATATGTGGAATGACTGGTGATGGAGTGAACGATGCCCCTGCCTTAAAGAAAGCTGACATTGGAATTGCTGTAGCAGATTCAACAGACGCTGCCCGTAGTGCTTCTGATATAGTTCTGACTGAACCTGGGCTGAGTGTAATCATTAGTGCTGTCTTAACAAGCCGTGCAATCTTCCAGAGAATGAAAAATTATACAGTAAGCTTACACTCTTTCAACACCAAATATATTCACGGTTTGATCAAACTAGGAGTGAAAACTTGATGTTCTGATTATGAATCCATATTTTTTTATTTGACAGATATATGCTGTGTCTATCACTATTCGTATAGTGGTAAGCTTCCTTGAAAACTACAATGTTACAAATGAAAATGTGTAAAATGTATCCTACCTCTGGCTTGTCTCATTTGGAATGGCTTTTGCGCAACAGCTAGGGTTTATGTTGCTGACTGTCTTCTGGAAATTTGACTTCCCTCCTTTCATGGTTCTTGTCATCGCCATTCTCAATGATGGTTAGCATTATTAGCTTCTCTGCCTTTAGTTATTTATCTAAAGTGTTATAAATTCCTTTTTATTTGTCATTATTATCTCTCTTGCTGGTTGTTTGATTTAAGTTTTTGCTTCCAGGTACCATCATGACCATATCCAAGGACAGAGTCAAGCCTTCTCCCCTCCCTGACAGTTGGAAGCTCAGTGAAATTTTTGCTACTGGTGTTGTTCTTGGTAGTTACCTGGCTCTAATGTCTGTCGTATTCTTCTGGTTAGCTTATGAAACTAACTTCTTCCCGGTAATTCCCCTCTTTCGTTAGCTAGCATTCATCTCATTTACTGTAGAATTCTGCTGGTCTCTGAAGTTTTCCTCTCAGTATAAAGAGCACATACATGCCATATTGAGATTGAGAAAGGACTTTAGTTACTTCGTGAGAAAGCTATGAATTATTTTACCAGTTCAACCTCTTGATCTCTTTTATTTCCTGATTTTTTTTTTCTCATGGCAGGAACATTTTAATGTGAGGGACTTCAACCAGCACCATTTTAACATGACAGATGAAAAAATTGCCAATCTACTTAAAGAACAATTGGCATCTGCTGTGTATCTTCAAGTCAGCACCATTAGTCAGGCCTTGATATTCGTGACTCGCTCCCGGAGCTGGTCATTCCTTGAACGTCCAGGCCTTCTGCTTGTTTCTGCCTTCATTATTGCCCAACTGGTATGGGATATGTCATTTCATAGTTTTATAATCTGATATATGTTATGAAGTGAACTTGTAAACTGTCACAAGGAACAATGATTAGAACTTGCTGGATTCCCCACCAACTGTTCTCGGGGGAAAGAAACCATCTCTCTTACCAATGCCCATAAAAACATTTCTTGCATTAGGTTATAGCCATCAGAGTATTTAACAAAACATTTCATTTTTTATGAGTAAGAATCCAAGGATGGGGAAGGGGGCACTGAAAAACGATAAGCATCCTTCTAAACTTCTTTAACTTCAATGTTTTTGTTAGAAAAATGGGTGGCCTCTGCTGCTATATATATATGCCTCATAGCATGTCCACTAGCATTTACTCTACACCTACTGTTTTCCTCAAAGGAGCCTTTAGTCTCGTCATTGGTAGTTATGACTGCTTTAATCTTTGCAGGTTGCTACAGTCATCTCTGCTACTGCAACCTGGAAATTTGCTGGAATCAGAAGTATTGGTTGGGGCTGGACAGCCGTCATTTGGGTGTACAATATATTGACTTACTTTCTGCTGGATCCTATCAAATTCGCTGTCCGATACGCTCTAAGTGGAAGAGCCTGGAATAATATTATAGACCAAAGGGTGAGTAAATTCTGACACTAATGCTAAATATCGTTAATTATATCAACAATATTGTATAATATTAGCCAGTCACTTCCGAATTTGTTCACTGTTGTGAACAACTTGTGAGTGATTGCTTCTAAAGGTCTTTGCAAACTTCAAAATGCATTTCTTGATTCGTTTTTCTTTTCAATTTTTGTAGACTGCTTTTACCAACAAAAAGGACTTTGGGAAGGAAGCTCGTTCGGCAGCGTGGGCAGCTGAGCAGCGAACACTCCATGGCCTTCAGTCCGCTGAGACAAAAATGTTTTCCGAGAGAAATACCTTCAGAGACATCAATCTCATGGCAGAAGAAGCGAAAAGGCGAGCAGAAATTGCACGGTTAGTTTGTCTTCTACTGGAACACACCACCATGCACATCTGTGTCAAAAGAATATTCATGTCTGTGACTTGCTTAAAGGATAGAGAACTTTTGATGGCCACCACAAGTCCTTAAGATGACAAGAGTTTCATCACGGCTGGATAATCTATGCTGTCTTGGTCTTGATTCCGTGTTTTGATTTTGCAGGGTGAGAGAGCTTCATACACTGAAAGGCAAGGTTGAGTCATTTGCCAAGCTAAGGGGCTTGGATATTGATTCCATGAATCAGCATTACACTGTGTAAAAATATGTTGATGGAGATCATATCGCTCTTCAGTAGATCTTTTCCCCTTTTCCTTTATCCACTCTTCTCTTGTTATGGATATGGTGACTTGGTCTTGTATGCTTAACATGATTTGTTACTTTATGAAAATAATTTGATTAAATTATGCGTTTATTTTACCATGAAATGGCATTTCCTGGTTTCTCTTATTCGCCTTTATATACATATATATATATATATATATATATATATATATATATATATATATATATATATTCCTTATCAATCCCTTCCGTAATACAAATAGGAGGTCTTATAAAGACTCCTAATTAATAAACTAATATATAATAGCCTTGAAAGAGTGAGTTTTTAGTTAAATCCGTATGATATTAATTAACTCGATTAAATTTAGATTATTCAACATCAAGAAAAAAAATTAAAATATTGGTATTTTAATAAAAATAATTGATTCAGTAATTTACAAGTCCAATTATTTTTCTAAACCACTTTTTAAATTAATTTAACAGCTATAATACAACTCAAATGAGATATATTTTTATAATAAGATCAATTTTCAACTTATATATGATATTTGAGTTATTTAAATATACATGATATGCACTTTAACTATAATTTTGAAAACGATTTTTTTAAGTATTTTTTATTTTAAAATATATTAAAATAATATATTTTTTATTTTTTAAATTTTAATTTTTATATTAGTATATCAAATAATAAAAAAATATTTTGAAAAATTAATTTTAAAAAAATAAAATAAAAATTGAATTTTTTCCCAAAAACATTAAAAATAAAAAATAAACACGTTCTTAGTCCACCTTAATTACCTGGCCGAGGCAAAGTAGGCCTCAATAGACTACGGGCTTTCTTGAAAAAGAAAAATATACTATGGACTGAGCCTGGGAGTCTATAAAGGGACAACAGGTCCAGTTTGTCTTAAATCGTGACTTCAAAATCAAAATGCAGACGGCTACCATATATTTGCAGAACCTCTCGATTCAAAGGCAAAGAAGAAGAAACAAGAATTTGGATGATAAGGTGGAGAGAAGAGAAAAGTTAAAGACATATTTTCTTTTGGTGCTAAAGCTAAATTGGTGATATTTATTGATTCAAATTATGCAATGCTAGACCAGAAGCAGCAACAAGGTATTCTTTGGAGTCCAATGGAAAGAGAGTGCCTGTTTCTTCTTCAACGATGCAGGACAAGAAAAACCCTCTTGCAAATCCACGCTATCATTCTTCGTAACGCCATTGATGCTAATGTTAACATTCTTACTAAATTCATAACCACATGTGGGCAGCTCTCTAGTACCCGTCATGCTCGCCACTTGTTCGATAATAGGTCTCACAGAGGTGACACCTTCCTTTGCAATTCTATGATAAAATCTCATGTGGTTATGCGCCAATTAGCTGATGCTTTCACTCTTTATAAAGATCTTAGGCGAGAAACATGTTTTGTGCCTGATAATTTCACTTTTACTGTATTGGCGAAGTGTTGTGCTTTGAGGATGGCTGTTTGGGAAGGTTTAGAGACGCATGGTCATGTTGTGAAAATTGGGTTTTGCTTTGATATGTATGTGTCAACGGCATTGGTGGATATGTACGCGAAGTTTGGGAGTCTGGGTTTGGCAAGGAAGGTGTTTAATGATATGCCTGATAGAAGTTTAGTGTCGTGGACTGCGCTTATTGGTGGGTATGTGAGGCGCGGGGATATGGGCAATGCGTGGTTTCTATTTAAGCTGATGCCTGGGAGAGATTCTGCGGCATTTAATCTTCTGATTGATGGATATGTTAAAGTGGGAGATATGGAATCTGCGAGGAGTTTGTTTGATGAGATGCCGGAAAGGAATGTGATTTCTTGGACCAGTATGATTTATGGGTACTGTAATAATGGTGATGTTTTATCTGCTAGGTTTTTGTTTGATGCTATGCCGGAGAAGAACCTTGTCTCTTGGAATGCGATGATTGGTGGATACTGTCAGAATAAGCAACCCCATGAAGCCTTAAAATTGTTTCGCGAGTTGCAGTCAAGCACGGTGTTTGAACCAAATGAAGTAACAGTTGTAAGCATTCTTCCAGCTATCGCCACTTTGGGTGCTCTGGAATTGGGTGAATGGGTACATCGATTTGTTCAGAGGAAGAAACTTGATGCTGCAGTCAATGTCTGTACTTCGCTTGTCGATATGTATTTAAAATGTGGAGAAATATCAAAAGCAAGAAAAGTTTTTAGCGAGATCCCTAAAAAGGAAACGGCTACCTGGAATGCTTTGATAAATGGATTTGCAATGAATGGGCTTGCTGGTGAAGCACTGGAGGCATTTTCGGAGATGCAACAGGAAGGAATTAAGCCAAATGACATTACCATGACTGGTGTTTTATCTGCTTGCAGCCATGGTGGTTTGGTAGAGGAAGGGAAAGGACAGTTTAAAGCCATGATCAAATCTGGGCTTAGCCCAAAAATTGAGCATTATGGATGCTTAGTTGATTTATTAGGGAGGGCAGGGTGCTTAGACGAAGCTGAGAATTTGATTAAAAGTATGCCTTTTGAGGCTAATGGAATAATTCTGAGCTCCTTTTCATTTGCCTGTGGATTCTCCAACGATGTTACTAGAGCGCAGAGAGTACTAAATCAGGCTGTCAATATGGAGCCAGGTAACAATGGAATCTATGTCATGATGAGGAACTTATATGCCATGGAGGAGCGGTGGAAAGATGTGAAAGAAATTAATGGATTGATGAGGAGAAGGGGGGCAAAGAAGGAGGTTGGTAGTAGTGCTATAGAAGTTGATAGTAGGGTTTCAGAGTTCATATCTGGGGGGATAGCTCACCCACAATTGGATGTTATAGAGTCTGTCATAGGTCAATTGTGGATACACATGAGGGATAGTGTGGTTGCTCAAACTCCATAACTTAAGTGCCAGGAGTGTTTCCTTATATTCACTCATGAATTTAACTTGTGCACTCCCACGAGGAGGGGCTGAGAACCTGCGTATATCAACCATAGCTGAAGAACTAGACTCACTGTTGGGATTTTGAAAAATCATTGGGAGCCAAGTGTTCATGCAATTTCATCAGAGATAAGGAGTCCAAGTGTATTGAATGCTTAAACAGAGAATTTCTGGATGGGGGAAAATGAAATGATTTATCCTTCACAAGAACTATCAGGCGACGAATCGCACCTAGGGAAGTGATTTTGCCAATGGACAAGACTCTAAAGTATTTTATTATTGAACGCAGGACCACTAGCTTAAAAGCTCAGTGAACTGTTTTACTCCCTTGTTTCTGCTTTTGTCACTAACACCTAACAGAAAATAAATACAAGAAGTCATCATAACAACCTACATCTATTTCATTCAAAAAAAAAAAAAAAAGGAAACCAGACTTCCTACTACTGAATTGCCAAAAAGAGAAAAACTAGTACAACCAAGTTATATCAGATCGGCAACCCTTGCTAGTCATTTTTTACTGGAAATAAGTGCAAAATATATATATATTTTTATTCTTTTTACATTATGCTTTGAATGTATGTTAAGTTTATTTGAGCTCATTGAAAGTAATTTTATGAGTTTAGCATGTCTAAGAAACTTGGTGAATTAATTGCTAAAAAATATGAAATTTTGCATTTTATGTTTCGAACCTTGATTTTCTGATAAGATTTTCACCAAGTTGGAGTTATAGAATGGAAACATGGATTAATCAAAGTTAAACTTCACATATCCAGCTTTCTAGGAAGATATTATAGGAAGAAATCTGATCTCATTTATATCTCTAATTAGACTTGCAAAATCATGTCAGAATTCTATTCGCAGCAGAATTCTCTGCTTTCACATTAGATATTCAAACGGGTATGCCTTGAGCTTCAAATATCAAAATAAG
>Ga0325405_1005040_pt1 | contig 13425 bp, 10 predicted proteins | sample PopdelMetagenome_21_FD_205663 | JGI IMG/M metagenome (GOLD analysis project Ga0325405, IMG submission 205663) | Populus deltoides microbial communities from Bellville, Georgia, United States - Xylem-Control-R2 | ecosystem: Host-associated > Plants > Phyllosphere > Stem > Wood/Secondary xylem... | reverse complement strand
TTTTTTTCAAACTTGGTTTATTCAAAAATAATATTTTGTGTGTGTAAGGTTGCTTATACTTTTGGTTATTCATCAAACTCTTCAAAACTTATCAAAGATAATTTTAGTTTTTGTGGCATTCATCCAAAAATACTATATTGTGTCTTTGTGGCATTCATCATTGTACTTAAATTTTTTAATTCTTTATAATTAAAGAGTTGAGATTTTCATCCAATAACTTTGGTTCAGATAATTATTGAGTCAAATTTTCAATCTAATTTTAGTTTTTATAGGTTGTTTTTTATCTAGATTGTGGATTTTAGAATTCTTACCCTCGAGATTTGCATCATTAATATTGATCCTCTTATCAAATACACTCATTTTATGAACCTGTCACACTTTTATAAGCTGTTATGATGGCTCATGTGTTATTAGATAATATATTTAAGCTACATGGAATGCCTAATTCAGTAGTGAGTGATCGGGACCTCATTTTCTTCAATAGTTTTGGAAAGAGATAATTTCTCTCTATGGGATAGACCTGCATTACTCCATTACCTACCATTCATAGACAAATGGCCCAAAAAGAAGTTCTACATCGGTTCTTAAAGACTTATCTAGACTGTATGGCTCGTGAGAAATCAACCCAACAAGCTAAATATTTATCTCTAGCAAAATGGTGGTATAATACCATTTTCAACTCTACCACCAGGACCAGGGGCGAAATTAAAAGGAGGCAAACAGGGGCCCAAGCCCCTGCAAGATATATTTTTTTTATTACTTAGTGATTAAGTGTGAGAAGGTGTAATATTTTTTTATTTTAAATAGATAGACCCTTTTTATAGCAAATATATTTGTTATCCTTTGACTTTAAAACTTTTTATTTTATGCTACCTACATGGAAAGAAAAAATATAAAGTCATAAATAATTTTTTCAATTGAATAGACTTTGTTGTCTTCTCTCCCTACAGCCCTAATATAAAAGGAAAAAAACAGAAATAAGAATACAAATCACAAGCGAAAAGACTAAAGTAGAGCCATCAATTAATTCATTTTTCATCAAACAAAACAAGGTAATTGAGCATCGGTAACCCAAACTTAAAATCTATTTTTGTTTTGTTTGGGGATGTTTGTTAAGAATTTGATGAGGTTTTTTTATAATTCTTCCATTTTTTTCTTTTTTTGCTCAGATCTGCTAGTTCTACCAATTTTTTTTTTTTGAATTCTTGTTATAGTGATTTTCTTTTCTAATTAATTAGATATATTTTATTGGTTTGTTTTGATTATACTTGGATTTTTTTTATGTTTTGATTTTAGCAGAGCCACCAAAATTATCAATTTTTTCTCACAATATATGTTTTGATTTTAGGTTGAACCATGAACAAAATAAGAAGAATTGATTCTTTTTTTAAAAAAAAAAAAAAGAGGAAAAATATTGATAACTTATAGCCTAGTAAACCAAATCCAATACGTAATGTTGAAGTTATGGTTGAACAGTCTCAATGTGCTTCAGTTTACAAAGAACCTGCATTGATTAGTGAGCAGTCTCTTACTAGAATCGACATTGCGCATTTAATTGGAGATCCAAGCAATCATCCTTAAATTTAAGAACACCCGGTTAATCAACAAGATGAAATTCGAAGGGCATGCATTAATGTGGGGCTATATCAACTTTTGATGTCTTAATATCAGCTGACTGGTGAAAAACATCCTCGTCGATTTTAGTCTCGTTGGTTCAAAAGTTATCCGTGGCTTGAATATTCAGAGAAAAATACTGCATTTTGTTCCCTTGCTATTTATTTCCAAGTAAACCATCTAGAAAGTCAGGATCAAACACATTTACTGTTAAAGGATTCAATTGTTGGAAGAAAGTTAATGATGGGGAACGGTGTGCTTTGTTTACTTATATGGAAAATACCCAAATTCAGTTCATAGATTTGCTACCAAGTGCTTGGAAAATTTGAAAAATCAGGCATGTCATATTGAGAAGGTAGTTAAAAGGTAAATTACTCAAGAAAACCTAAATAATCGATGGCGTATTAAAGCTTCAATAGATATTATTTGTTGGCTCACATTTCAAGCATGTGCTTTTAGAGGGCATGATAAACATCCAAAATCAAAAAACTGAGGTAATTTTCTTGAAATGAAGAAACTTTTAGCATCATACAATGAACAAGTAGGTGCTATTGTTTAGGGTAATGCTCCACAAAATGCTAAATACACCTCACATCAAATTCAAAAAGAAATTTTGCATGTCTTTGCTAGAAATGTTCAGTCTTCAATTTGTCATGAGATTGGTGATGTAAGATTTTGTTTAATTATTGATGAAGCTCGAGATGAATCCAAAAGAGAGCAAATGGCCTTTGTTATTAGGTTTATTGATAGAAGTCAATTTATACAAGAACAATTTTTAGATATAATTCATGTCAAAGATACAACTGCTTCAACTCTTAAGGAAGAGGTTTCCTTTGTTTTATCTTATCACAATCTTGATGTTCAAAATATTAGGGGCCAAGGGTATGATGGTGCTAGTAATATACGTGGAGAGTGGAATGGTTTGTAAACTTTATTCATTAATGATTGCCCTTATGCATATTATATACATTGCTTAGCTCATCAATTAAAATTGATTCTTATTACTGCAGCTAGAGAAATATCTAATGTTCACACTTTCTTTCAGAATTTGATTTTTATTATTAACATTGTTGTGCTTCTTGTGAGCGTAATGATGAATTATAAGCTTTTCAAGCAGCTACAAGTGAACATTTAGTTAATATTGGTGAGATTGAAATGGGTAAAGGAGTTAATCAAGTAAGTGGTTTGCAACAACCTGGAAATAACAGATGGAGTTCGCACTTCAAATCAATTTGTAGTTTGATAAAAATGTATAGGGCAACTTGCTTGGTTATTGAAAACATTGCTTTAGATGGATCTACTTATTCTCAACGTGGTGATGCGGATTTTTCATTTAAGTTGCTAATGTCATATGATTTTGCATTCATCTTATATATAATGAAGAATGTTATGGGAATTACTAATATGCTTTGCCAAGCCCTGCAACAAAAATCTCAAGACATTTTAAATGATATGATTTAGTGACTGCCACAAAGACTTTAATTCAGAAGTTTCTAATAGAGATGCTTGTTTTTCTAGTGTGGAACAATCTCGTTGTAAAATAAAATCAGTAGCAGTTGAATATCACTACCGGGTTGATATATTTACAGCTATCATTGATCAACAATTGCAATAGCTAGATAATAGAATTAATGAGCAAGCAATCGAGCTTCTTAAGTTAAGCACAACTTTAGGTCCTAGAAATAGCTATAAATTATTCAATGTTAAAGATCTATGCTTACTTGTTGACAAGTTCTATCCTGAAGATTTTTCTGACTAAGAAAAAATTCATTTGAGACTTCAGTTGCATCATTATGAGCTTGATGTACCCAATCATCCAAAGTTAAAGAACATGTCATTGATTGCTAATTTATGTCAAGGATGGGTTGAAATAGAAAAATCAACAATTTATCCACTCATTGACAAGTTAATTCAGCTTATTTTGATTGTTCCTGGTTCGACAGCAACTACTAAACGAGCTTTTTCAGCGATGAAGTTTGCTAAAACAAGACTTTGCAATTGAATGAAAGATGATTTTCTTACAAATTATTTGATTGTCTATATAGAAAAAGAAATTGCTGAAAAATTCACAATTAATATGATAATCGATGATTTCTATTCTATGAAAGTACGACAAATACAATTAAAATAAATATATAAGAATCATTCTTTATTATTTTTTACTTTATTTCAAAGTTTATCAAACATAAATAACGTTTCGTTTTAGCTAATGTTTCATATATACTTTGTATGTTTGTATTTGATAGGTATAAAGACCAACAAAATTAAAATGATGGATACATTATAAAGATGAAATTAACTTCATTGCTTTAACTCAATTTGATATTGCTCCAAACCTCTTCCCTTATACAAAGATCATTATATGTTTGTAGTAAGTTCTTTAAATAAAACTAAATAAATCAGTTTTTTTTTTTACAACTCATGTACAATAAATTTAAAAAAAACATTATATCTTGTTATATTAATTTTGACCCTCTAACAAATAATCCTAGCTCCACCCCTTACCAGGACGACTTCATTTTAGGCACTTTACAACTACAGACGCCTTTACATTCTCTAAATTTCAAAGGATTCACCCATGGAACCAATCGAGAGATTACTTATTGAAATAGATTATTTGTTACAATCTTGAAGGCAAGACATTTAATGGCATGTTATTTTGTTATGGTTGATTGTACGAGAAAATGCACTCATTATATGAGCTTGTCTCACTCATATACATGTGTTATTTTTGTGTGGTCAATTGTCTATGAATGGTAAACATTTGAAAGCGAGTTAAGAATAAAAATGATATGGTGTCTTTAAAATGTATGTGAGGTCGTCTAAATTAGGAGACTTTATACTACCTTAATTATTTACTTCTGGTCTTTCTTTTTAACATAATAGACTCTGTGTTTTGTTATTTATAGGGGTTCTTACCTCTCTCTCCCTCCTTCTTCTTTTTTTTCCTCAATTTTTCTTTCCATCTTCGATGATCCTATTCCTATTCGATCAATTATAGATTTAAGTCACTCCATATTGAGGTTGTACCAGATCTCATAAGCCACATAACAAAGAAGGATTGAGGAAATATTTAATGGTTGTACTTTCTATTTCTTTTTTGCAAAGGCTGGTGAAGTCTAATGGAGCCTAACAAGGTGGGCGAGGATGTTTCCTGGGTGTGTGTGGTCTTATTTGATGGATCATAAGGATGTCTCAGCATGGTTGGTATTCAAACAAAAAGGGAAATTAGCAAGTTTTTCTAAGAATACTATAAAGATTGAATCTTTTAGAAAAATAGCAAGTACTCATAAGAAAAATCAAGATCAAGAAACTAAAAGGACTATAAAGATTTAGACTTTTCTAATAAAAACTAACATACATATGGTTAGATTATTAGGTCACAAAGAACCATATGATAGACTGCGAGATAAAGAGTTTCCTCTAATTGGTTGAGTCGGTGGGCAAGCGAGCTCTCTAGTCTAGTCTCCTAGGGTCTAAAACAGGGAGTGAGTCAGTTTTCAAGGGGAGACAACAAGTTAACAATCCAGTTTCTTTTCACCAATCTTGTGACTTAGCTCATTCCTTTTTTTTAAGACTAACATAGGTGTCTATATCAGCTTGCATGCACCTCAATTAATTTTACGGGTGAAGTTAACGACCATGTAAACCTTCAATGACCCCGAGGTTTGTGAGACTCATACTAATAACTTCTAGAAAATAAATCCAGAATCTAACCAGTTAAACTACATCTTTTAGAATTAACTTAGCTCATTCCTTTCTTACATAAGATAAAGGAGAGATGAAGAGGGATTTGCAATGATTTGCTATTAGTGGACGTCAAATATGTGTTTTTAAGGAAAAGAAAGAATGAACGATGGAGATTTGATTGTTTGGAGATGTAGATGGTGGGTGAATTTTATTTTTATTAAAATATTTCTATTTTCTATTTCTATTTTATTTTAAATAATAAACTATAATACTCCCAACCTGATCAAACTTGAGTGAAGTTTTAAAACTATAAATTACAGATGTTCGTATGTTTTATGGGTCCTCATGTCTTTGATTATACAATTGGCCACGTTAGACCTCTTATCACTTGTCTTGTCTAGCATCATTAACAAGTAACTTTTTTCTTATTATATGTATGCAACTACCGTTTAGTACAATTGATTGGTACATGTAATTAAGATGTGATTTAAAACACGATAAACGAGATTTGGGTTTTTATATAATTTCTCAATATTAAATATTAATGTTAATATAGTGTATGTTGCTAAAAAAGTTTGTTGTTAGATATAAATATAGTTTACATTTAAGACCTAAATAAAAATAGTATCCATTTATTTTTTTGGGTTAAAAATTTGTTAAAAACATGTTCTTTAACATAAAAACTATAACATGAAATATTGAAGTATTTACAACCAATTATAAATAAATAAAAAAAATTGATCTAAAAAACCTCTTGATAGAGTTAAAGAAAAAAAATTCAAAAGCTTTTTCCCATATTGATAAGATATTGTGTTCTTTCTAAATCATTTTTCTCTACTTTTATTTTTTGTGGTTATTCTAGTTTTTACTTAGAGAGAAAAATGAGTTAGTTTTCTAAAGTTTTCTTGGGTTTAGTGTTGAAGTCTATTAACATTAAGTAGCACAATTACTGAATCCTATGAGATAATTTGCATTTATCGCTTGTATTGATTGGTGGGGAAAAATTATATCAATAATATAAGGATATAACTCTTATGAAAATCATATATTTTTATTTTATCATTTAATAAATACTTCAACAAGTAAGATTGATTTGATTTTTTCATGCTTTTTAATTATTTAATATCTTTATATTTCTATCCTTGTTTTTTTTATGTTGGTTTGTATGCATGCTTATTTTATTCTTAGTAATTCATTTAACATAATATTTAGGTTTAATTATTAATCAGGTTTTATGTAAATAAGTTTATTTTTATTTATCTTTGGAAAAATAAATTATTTCTTTGAATTTAAATCCAACAATCTTAAAAAAAAATCTTTAAGGTTTAATTATTTTGAAAAAATTGGTTTAATTAATTGTGAAGGTTTTATTTAAATGCAAGCGAGTATTTTATTGTTTATGTTTTGTTTTCCAGTGTTTCTTATATTCTTCATATGAATTTTATTTGAGTATTTGTATTTATATTATTTATTTATTTATCAAATAATTTTGAATTATTTGATTAAAGAAAATAATGAAAACTTGTAAAACCCATAATAAATTGCGTAAATTTCAATCGGATAAAATATTATTTAAAAGAAAGTTTTCATGAATTAAGGTGAAAATTCTTAGAAAAATAGAATAAAACTCTAAGTAAATTAATGTATGAATTTGTGTATGAATAATATCAACTAACAGTGTAAACCCCTCATTTAATCATGAAAGTTTTTAACAAAAAAAGATGAAAATTATTAGTAGAATTTTATTATGATTAAGGGTGAAAGTCTCCATTAAATTAGCTTGAACTAGCCATGGAAGGAAGAACACCATTCCTCTCAATTTCTTCCAAAATTTATGTTTGTTTCTTCCAAATTGTGAGCTTGGAGGTGATTATGAGTGGTTTTTCTTGAAAAAACTAATCAAAGGTAGAATTGGTAAGAGAAAACAAGTCAAGGAATTGGAAATTCTAATGAGAGAAAGCTTGGATTTTGAATTGTTAAAAACTTACTAAATTGAGTTTAAATTTGGTTGTTAAGATGTTTTTTACAATCTATTTAATTGTTCTAGTTGTTTTGGTATGGGTGGATCACTACTAAATTTAACAGTTTTACCAACAGAAACTTTTTATCGGTATTTACATTAATAGACCGTCAGTACGTATGTTACCCGACAGACTCATGAACAGAAACAGTCCGTCAGAAAAACTCTCATCGGTAATTTATAGACTATCGGTGAATCTGTCGGTAATAGATATATTGATGGATTTACAGACGGGCAAAGTGCACCAATTATGAGTCAAACCAAAACCAGGAAACTTTTACTTACCAGATTGAAAACCAAACACAATGTCATCGTATTCCGACACTATGTTATACAATTCTTCACCTAAAGAAATAGCGGTGCAACATCCCTTTCAACTCTGCCAACAAAGAATTTCTTGCTGAACTTGTGATCTGTTGGTAAGAACCATTGGTGGCAGTAAAAAAAGACAATTTATCATCATTTATTAGCGTAAATGCCTTATTATTTTTCATACAGTATGAGCATGCTAGTTTTTCATATGTGCTTCAGCCAAAAACCATTCCATAAGCTAGAAAATCATTGATAGTCCACATCAAAGTTACCCTCATAAGAAAATTATGTTTCGTCGATATATCATAAGTCAACGCGTCGGGAGACCACAACTGTATCAACTCATCAATCAATGGTCAAAGATAAACATCTATATTTCAACCTCGACTATTAGGACCGGGTATGACCGTAGATAAAACATGAACTCCGACCTCATACACATCCTCGGTGGCAAGTTGTAAACCATTATACAACCGGCCAACAAGAATAAGGAGCAACAAATAATTGATAGCCTAAAATGAACATTTTTTTTATTCAACTGAAAAGTGAAAATGCATGTTGTTAAAGTGTTTCCATGCTTCACCATCGGAAGGTTGCACCATCACTCCATCAACCGCATTATGTGATTGGTGTCATGTCATGTCATGTGCTCAGCAGTTTTTAGTGACATGAATAACCTCTATAGTTGTCAAAACTCATTTCTGGGTTATTCCGCAATTCACACTTTTTTTTTCTCTTCAAAAAAAATATAAAAAAATCAAAAAATATTATATAAAAATATAACAGTGAAAAAAGGATGTCAGAACGCTCAGAAAATGGTCAAAAATTAGTTGAGGATTTTCAAAAATACAAAGATTGAAATTTGACGGTATTTTATTGACTGATGAGAGCCCTATTGACAAAAAAAATTCAATCTAAGGAAGAAAAGTCCAAAATCAGATGTTTATGGACTCAATTAAATTTTATTGAAGGTTTAATTGAATTTATAGAGGGTTTGATTGCAAGAAAAATTGATTTTGAAGTCAATTTAGGCTTTAATTGGAAGAAATTAAAGTTTTGGGGTCAAATTACAATTTGTGAGAGTAAATTTGGTCAAATCAGGGGCTTAATTACATAAATATTGAAGTTTGATGGCCAATTAGGGACTTAATTGAAGAAATTTGAAACTAAGGACCAAATTGGAAAAGGCGTGTAAATAGAAGGGTTGCAATTAAAACCAGATCAAGGGCCAAATTAAAGAAATTAGAAGTTTATTGCTCAATTGAGGGTCAAATTACACTAATTCAAGACCAAGGACCAAAGTGAAAAAGGCAACTAACTTCAGGGACGCAGTTTGATTTTTAGCAGGGATGCAATTGCATTGATTTTTAAATCAAAATTACAATTTAGGACTTGATTGAACAAATCACAAATTGAGGACCAATGTGAACTCTGACATGTTTTTGTCGCCTTTTCTTTTTAAATGAAACGGCGTGTTTTGTCCAAAATGGCGTCGTTTCATACACTGTTCACTGTTAAAAAAAAAAGACCCAAATAGTGTCATTTTGAATGGCACTGTGGGTCTTCTTCTTTCCCTGGACACGCGAAGCAGGGGAAGAAGAAGATTTTTCTTCCTTTGTCGCCGTTATCTCTCTCTTCAAAAAGACACTGACTCCCTTTTAAAAAGACACCGACACCACCCCCACTTGCCCGAAACTTTCCACGTGTTGGAGAAGAGGGAGGAGATGTGTTCCTCGGGCAGTTTTTTGGGCGGCTACACAGTGGCTTTCCCTGCCTCTCTCTTCCTTGTTTTTCCTATAAATACAAAGGAGAGCACAAAAGAAAAGGGAGAAAGCAGAGGAGGGGAGCAGAACAAAAGAGAAGAGAATACAGAGGACAAAGTAGAAAAGAGGAGGAGAAAAGGAAAGGAAAAAAAACAGAGGAGAAAAAAAACAGAGGAGGGAGAAGAATAAAAAGGAGAAGCACCGTCGGCCGTAGCAATCCCTCCACCATGACAACAACACCGTCGCTGCCAGCAGCACCTCCTCGACGCCACCCCAGGTAACCTCCTACTGCCTCGTTTATTTCCATCTTGTAGTCCCTTCACATTCTGCAGCTGATAAGGGGGCTGGTTACTATGCTTATACATAGTAACCAGGCCATTTGGTTTTGGGCCAGGTCAGGCCCAGCTCACTGATCTGAGTCGGGTCCAGCCCATTTCAAAAAATAATTAAAAGAAAAAATATTTTTCAATATTTGTGATTTCCCCGCGTGTATTGTTTTACGTTATTTTGTTTAATATCAATCTGTTTTTGAAAAAATACGAATCCAGTATTAAAATACTTGATTTTCGTCAAAACTTCCAAAAATACAAAAAAAAATTGAAAAAAATAAAAAATGTTTTTGTGCATACGGCCAAGTGTCTCAAAGTTTAAAAAAAATCATATTGTGTTTGTCATACACTAACAAAAAATGTTTTAGCATGCATTTTAGCTTTAATAACCAATTTATTAAAGTCAAAAGAACATTGGTCAAAATTTCAAAAACAACAAAAATTTTATTTTGTTTATCTTTTAGTATTCGGGGTACGACATTACACGTAATATATCTTCTGGATATTAAATTCCTTTTTTCGAACGCTAGAACAGTTAGGTTTTACCGCATTAAGATAAGAACCTCCTTATTAAGGAGGGCTTTTCTTGAAATTTAGACAGACTAGAAAACGCAACAAAATCTTAGATTTTGATCAGACAAATAAAACAATGCAACTTACTTTAGGTAGGGCGTAGTTAGGGTGCTAATACATTCCCTTTACGCAACCATTCTCCGTACCCAATCTTTGAGACCGGTTAGGGTTTCTAGTGACCAGAATACTAGGTGGCGACTCCCAGTCCATATTTTACTGATAAAAGACAAGAATTTCTTATCTTTTCCCATATTTGCCAAGAAGACCATTTACATTTTCCCTTGAGGAGTGGACGATCGTCGCGACGCTGCACATGTGCGACAACAATCTAGGTGTGATTGAGAAGTATCTAAGTTTTTTATGTGCTACAAGTGTCTTTCCCTACCAGTTCTGGGTTTATAGCAGGAATTCCCACATGTTCTGCACTCAATCAGCTTAGCATTTTCAAGGTAATACAACATACAGAAGTTTGGGCATATGTTAATTTTCTAGTATTCTAGACGAAGGGATTTTATCATGGACTTAGCAGCATAAAAGTTCTTTTTTAGCCTGTTTCCTTTAAGTAAAATGCTTCTCGTCCATTCGACAATTTTGTTATAATCGGCCTCACTCAACCCATAATCCGACTTGATGGTAAACACTTGTACAACGGCTGATAATTTATTGTGATTTATACAGTCATCTTATAATGGTTCATTATAATCTTTTAAAAGATAAAAAAAAAATTCTGATTGCGTCTGCATTAGGTTCTTCATCTACAATTAGACATTGATCGACATGACCCTGATTCATTCTCATCGCATCCATAACTGTAGTCTTATAAAGATTATTGTTGTCAGTTTCAACTCCATGCACGTTGCTAGCACTACTATCCTTTCTACCATGATCTCGTGAGGAACAAATGGTTCTCTATGTGCATACCAACACATGTATTCCTCCATGAACCCTTTGTATAGAAGATGCATTGTTACAACATCTAGATAGAGAAACTTTTTATTTTGACACCTTCTGCATGGATACCTAATACCGCCTTCACAAATATTTCTCGGAATAGATGTTGCGTAATTAATAAAATATTGAACCTCATTACAATAATCAATCCTTTACAATCCGTAGGATGAATCCTTGTACATCCATGAATGATCAATTAATTAACTATGTTAAAATAATCAACCTACTTTCATATTATCAATTATCTACGTAGATACAAATTTGTACACATTAATTTATAAAAATTACAACTCGGTAATAAAATTGACAAAATATAAAATGGATATGTTAAACAAGTCATTATTTATATCATCACAACATACCAAAGTTGGTAATTCGACATAAGTTTCAACAATTAGCAAGCAAATATAATTTTACAAAATCTAAAACAAATCATAACATGTACCAAATCATGTATCCATACAACAAGTTTGTTTGAGAAAAACCAATAAAACAAGTTAACACTCAATCAAAATACATATACTACAAAAAATATGCAATAAAAAAATTGACATTTCAAAATTGTTTTCAAATTAAAAAAAAAAAGATAGATTTACTTACTTAATATGAAAAATCCCCAATAAAATTGTTGTTGTGACTAGAAAAGTCGAGAAAGGATGGGAGGTGATATGGGGGGTGGGGGGCTGTTAGTTGTAGATTTGGAAGGGGTTTGTTTAGTTGTAGAGGGGAAGAAGAAGAAATAGGGGAGGGAAGGGTCGATGGCCAGTTCATATATTAACTATTTCCGATGAATTTACCAACAGAATATTTCTATCTGTCAATCTATCAGCAATTATGTCAGTATAAATAACACGTCATTGTACGGCTTTTCCAGTTTGAATCCAATTGTAATTTCATCGATAAAAGCGTCCACAAAAAATACATGTCATTGTACTTTTTGGTTTTTTAAATTCTTTTTATTTCGACTGTAATCCCCTCGGTATTTACCGACAGACTATTTATGTCGGTAAATACCTACGGATTTAGTGATGGAATAAAATTGGTTGGTGATTTCATTTGTATTCTTAGATTTTTTTGGTAGTGTCTAGGATATCTAATGGCTTGATATTGTCACAATCTTATTATGTTTAGAATTAAAAAAAATCTAAATATAGAAATAATATTGTTAAAATACCAATAATAGATATAGTGTATGTCTATCTAAAAATAAAGGTGAAGGGAAACTCCAATTGGAATATTCTTGAATTACTAGAAGCTTAATGTATGTTATAAACTACATAAGACTAGTTATTATATACTCAGTTAGCAAGCTAAGTAGATTTACCAATAATTGAGTTTTAGATCATTGAAATGCAATAAATAGGATACCTTAATACTTTAGGGATATAACAATGGAAATTAGATATCTTATACTAAGAATTAAAAATCCATAAGTGGATATGTTTTTAAATTCGGTAAAAAAGTCCTATATTAAATATCCTTCAAGAAAATATGTATTAGAAGACTCATGATGAAATCAAAGTTTATTGATCTAGATAAAACTAGAAAGGAAGTCATGTGATATTCCATGCTAGCCAAAGCCAATACCAATGATTTGCATCTATTGCAAAATCAAGTCAATAATTGGAAGGACATAAAATAACATGTATAATAATAAGTCTAGACACATACATCAAAGATATAATACCAATAAACAATAGATCTTGAATGAAATTATTTCCATTGATTATGTAACGGTTAAAGAAAAATATTATGAATTCGCTTACCAAATGTTTAACAAGAGAGCTCAAATATAATTCATTATGGAAAATAAGCTTGAAGCATTTAAAGATGAAAGAGTGTCGTGATGGTAAACTTATCTAATTGACTATAGATCTTAAGATCTAGGTTTAAAGAGAAAACTAAGTCGTGTGTCACTCTTAATAGCACTACAAAATAATTATTTCCTATATTTGTTAACAAGGATGAGTTGTGCTCTAAATGATTCATATATCTTGGTTTACCTTATGGAGTATTGCAGAATAATCTTGTTGAGAGATCACCCATATGAGTAAGAAATATAATCGTCTCTATGATAATTTCTACATGCTAAATTCTCTAATTACTCATGAAACCAGAAGATATTCAGGGCCAAAATAAATATAATTATGAGAACTAAAAAAATCCAAAAAAA
>Ga0325405_1005039_pt1 | contig 13425 bp, 9 predicted proteins | sample PopdelMetagenome_21_FD_205663 | JGI IMG/M metagenome (GOLD analysis project Ga0325405, IMG submission 205663) | Populus deltoides microbial communities from Bellville, Georgia, United States - Xylem-Control-R2 | ecosystem: Host-associated > Plants > Phyllosphere > Stem > Wood/Secondary xylem... | reverse complement strand
GAGACTTATCGAGAGATTTGGAAGAAGACTGGTTGCACATTAATGGCTGATGGATGGACAGATCAGAAGAGGAGGACTTTAATTAACTTCTTAGTATATTGTCCTAAAGGAACAGTTTTTTTAAAAATTATGGATGTATCAGATGTCTCAAAGACTGCTAGATTGTTGTATCAGTTGTTTAGAGAGGTTGTTTTGTATGTTGGGTTAGAAAACATTGTGCATATGGTGACTAATAATGCTGCAAATTATGTTGTTGCTGGCAAGTTATTGATGGAAAAATTTCTTTCAATATTTTGGTCTCCTTGTGCTGCTCATTGCATCAACCTCATACTCCAGGACATTGGTAAATTGCAGTTAGTTTGTTGTGTTGTTGAGCATGCTTCTGGTATCACAAAGTATATTTATAATCATTGTTATCCATTGTATTTGATGAAGAAGTTTCATCTGCTTATGATAAAGATAGCAAAGGAAAAAAGTTTGTTGAGAGTGTGCTAGACTCTCTGTTTTGGGAAGAATGTGCAATAATTGTGCGAATGAGTGAACCTTTAATTCGAGTTCTACGAATGGTTGATAGTGATGATAGACCTTCGATGGGATATTTGTATGATGCTATTCATCATGCAAAAGAAGAAATGATGAGGATATTTCAAAAGAGAAACGCTAGAGTGAAATCTTTCATAGACATTATCAGTAATCGGTAAGATGGACAATTTTATAGACATCTTTATGCAGCAGCATTTTGGTTGAATCCTCGATTTTAATATGATGCAAATATAATGGATAAACATATGAGCACCATTTCTGGACTTCTAGATGTTCTTAAGAAGTATGCACATGTAAATCTACCATTGCAAAGTAATATTACAAGTGAGATGAAGTTGTTTAGGAATGCTGAACATGACTTTTTTCGAGTGTCCGCAATAAATAATCGCACCCTTATGCCTCCAGGTATATAATTTTTATATTTAAAAATATTATTTGACATAGTCTCCTTTTACTTATTATTTTTTTGTATAGATGAATGGTGGATGACATATGGAACCAGCGCTTCAAATCTACAACAGTTGGCTATACGAGTGTTAAGTCAAACTTGTAGTTCTTCGGGATGTGAGAGAAATTAGAGTATGTTTGAACATATTCATTCCAAGAAGAGAAATAGATTGGAGCACCAAAGGCTTAATGACCTTGTTTACGTCCACTATAATCCAAGATTGAAACAAAAGTATTTTTCTTTTCTCTAATTCCTTAAATATTATTTTATCTTGTTTAGTAACATTATTAATACTTATATTGTGTTTATCTTCACTTTTAATATATAGGAATTATTGGAAATGACAAAATTATGATCCACTTAATGTTGAGACAATTTGTGACATTGAAAATTGGATAGTAGAAGATGACCCGTCAATCTTGACAACTAAAGAAGCAGAGAGTTTTCACCAAACTCTATCAACTATGACCATACAAGATATTTTAGATGATGGTAATTAATGATTGATTATTTAGTGATAAATATTATTTAAAATAAAGTTTTATTTAACACATAATATTTATTTATTAATTGTGTTTGAAATGTAGATGTCATAAATGTTAATGATATTGAAGATGATTGTGACGATGAAGTTTCAAAGGAGCATGCTGATGATTTATTAGGTGTTGACGAGATTGGCTCAATTCCATCGACATTTGATCCAAATTTTGCTCCTATGGACACAGAAGAACTTAATGTGTTCATTCAACAAAAGTGAAACTGTTGTTGATTTAGAATTTATGTTATTAGATGTTTTGTTTTAAATATTTTAGAATTTATGTGGTTGGATGTTTTGTTTTAAATATTTTAGAATTTATATTTTGTTTGTGTTTTGGATATTGAATTAAATTTATATTGTTGGTTTATAATTTAAATTTGGTTTATGTAAGTATTGCATTGTAACTAGTTATGTGTTTTTTTATGGGTGTTTTTTTTGTTGACTTGGGTCAACCCATCTGACCTGTGACCCGATCACTTGACCAGGTCGGGTTTCAAAACTATGTGTATGTATGTGCATTTGAGGAAGATGAAAGAAATAATGAGAGGTGAAAGGGATGTGAACTCTTTTTTTTTTCTTCTTTTATATGTTTATAAGAGTTGATGAGCTTAAAATTTAGTTACGTATCTAGTGATTCATAAGCTTTATATATATAGATTTGCATGGTGTGAAGGCCCTGAACTACATAGTTGGTGGTGGGCTTATGCAAGCCAAATCAAAACTTGTAAGGTGGCAAGGATTTGGGTTTTGGAGGAACCCGGCCTACCGTCAAACCCTCATAAACTCAAATTAATAGGCTATTCCGAGCCTAAACCATTTTGGGTGGTGGGCGGAGGTGAACTAACTTGATCCTAGATACTTTAAACCTAAGACTATACTATGAATAGGTAGGATTTAAGGGTCAATCTTGAACCCATCATTATTTGTTTTAGGATTTATTTTAGGTCAAGCTCATTAGTAGCCCCACAAGTCTTTATTAAGGTCATGGTGACATAATAACTTAGAGTTACATTAAGACTATATTAAAAGACATTATTTAAAAAGGATTTTAAGATATGTATGATTCTTTCCTTTTGGGATGTTAAATTGTAATTATATCTTGTACATGTTTTGAATGTGTTTCATCTTTTGGTTGATGTAGGTGGACTTGGGTCTAGGAAATAATCAATACTCTAAGACAGACAATTGAAGAACTCATTTAAGTAATTCTTGGAAGTTAGAGGTAGTTGCCCATCTCTTAAGGGTATGAACCACGTAAGCACAATTTTGCAGCAAGTTAATCAGAAAAAAGCATCAAATATAGAAGAGAGAAATCTTGCTTGAGGAGTAGCCTATGCCTAGTGTTGATATTAGAAGAGACTGGCTCGAGAGTTGTTGGGGAAAACCTTGTTAAGGAAGCCCTCTATGATGAAGAGTCGTTATGCTCCTCTTTTTTTTCTATAAAAATTGTTCTCATTAACCATGGTTTTATGGGATTTAGAGGAATAACTTATCCAAACCTAAGAAGTAATAACTCTAGAACCCACATACAAGAAAGAACAATCTAAAAAAGCTAAAATTATATTTAAAGATGATAAAAACTTGACACAGTAATTACCTAATCTAAGGCACTCGAGTTATTGAAATGAAGACTTCAACCCAACAACTATAAAAAAAAAATCATGAACTGAAGGTATAAGAAAGAACATCACAAAGGCAGTTGGTCTTTACTAAGTTCAAACTAGTTCAATGAAGTACTAATAGGTATGAGAAGTCCTCACACAAGCACATGAAATTATGGCAAAATCAATAATAACTCAATATGTCATATTCTTTTTTTCAAAAGGGTATTTATAGTTTACAAAATAAAATATGTCCTAATATACTAATAGGTTGACATTAAAACCCAATTAAAATAACTCAAAGTTTATAAAATAAATAATAAAACCCATTAATAACTAAGGCTGCCAAACTTTTTTGCCAACTTTGGAATAGGTTAAGGCTTCCTAATTATATCCTTGTGAAATAACGATAACTTGCCATTTAATTCTCTAATTTTATCGACTCTTTGTTCAAGAAGAATGAGGAGTCCTTGCAAAATAATTACTCATAAGCTGCCAACTACCAACTAAAAATCCTTGTACAATTAGGGTTCTTTGCAAAATAAAAAAACCACTTGCTAGATAATTCCTTAATATGCTACCTATATGTCATCCCATATAAAGAATCCATATAGAATAAGAAAGTTTCCTTACGGTAAATCCATGAATCTAAAGGAAAGATAATCCTGAGTCAACTAGAATATAATGTAATTTTTGTATAGTAGCTTCTAGTCTTTATCTCAAGACTTTTTTGAACTTCGATTGCTATAAAATTTTAGCCCTATATAAAACAAGGTCTCTAGAATTGACTAGTAAAATTTCAACATAATCCAACAATCAGAGTGAAAATTATTCTTATTATTATAAAACTATATATTAAAAAAAATTAAACACAAACCAGCCTCTTTAATCTTCTTGGCCTTTGACCTTGTAATTCGCACAATCAACATCTCTAATGAATTCTTTTATAGTGCTTATCGATTCATATCATTCCGCTCCTCCTTAAAAGAATTTGACCTTGAGTCATCACCTACATCAAATATAGAATGATTGGAAACATTAAAAATAACACCAACACCATACTCACATGAAATATCCACTTTGTATACTGTCATTGATTCATCGAGAATTTTAAATGGACCATCTCTTCTAGGCTGCAACTTAGATCTCCTATGGGCTAGAAATCTTTTCTTTCTAATATGCATCCAAACTCAATCACCACTAGGTATATCATTTATGGTCAATATATCCTCTTAATCCTTCAACAAAGAAACAACAACACTATTTTGCATAGGATTGTTAGCATAAAGAACATTCTTAACAACATCATTTCTTGTATAAAAGCTCTTATACTTCTTTGTTTTTCTCTCAACACTCAATTTTCTTTACTTTGTTTTCTTCTCTTTATTCTTCTCTCCACTCTCGGCCAACTCGCTATTCCTTTCTCTCTCGGGCAAATCTGATTTTTTCTCTCTCTTTAAAGCTCATTACATTTTCAGTACCCTTGTCCTTATTTTTTTTTTCAATTTTAATTAGTCTTCATAGACCTGCTTTGGTGTCAATGGTACAAAAGTGATGGATTTTCCATCTTTTACAAAAAAATATTTATTTTTAAACATATCATGCATTACTCTTCTATCGAACTGTCATGAATGCTCCAATAACAAGTGACCTACATGTATAGGAACCACATCACGTAAACCCTCATTATGATATTTTCTAATTAACAAAAAGACATCAAGACCTATTTATTAACCTTAACTTCTCTACATTCATTCAACCATTAAAGCTTATTTGGTTTATGATGTTTCGTGATGTTCAAATTTAATTTTCTAAAAGGTATAATACTAGCAATATTAGCATAAGTCTCACTATCAATAATCATATTACATATCTTGTTACTGATAGGACATCTCATATAAAAGATATTCTCTATTTGCTACTCTAAATCATCTTTCTTAATATAAACATTTAGTGCACACCAAATAACCAATGACGGATCATTGGCTTGCAATATGTCGTGAGTTTGATCAATTTTATTTTTTTTAACATACAAAAACAAATATCTAGGTATTACTAATATTTTTCTAGTAAAAAAATTAAATCGTGTGGAGGTTGACTCAATGTGATTTGATCGGCTTGATAGGTCTTAAGGCAACCCGAATGATTGATGAAAACATATTTTGATTCATAAAAATTCAAGACAACTTCTTTTTTAAAACATAATATTAAAATGACCATATATTGAATTGATCCGAGACAACTTGGGTTAACCTATCAAATCTTTGATCTAGATCATAAGACCATGATAACCTCATATAAAACAAATCAAAACAAATTATAAAACTCAATTCTTAATCAACTTAATGTTGAAGAATAAAATTGAAAAAAAACTAATTCAAAAATAATAAAAATATTTGATCTGAATTAACCTACCAAACTCGTGACACGAGTCATGAGATTAGGATAACCTCATAGAAAGTAAAAAAAAAAAAATTAACATGAGTCAACCTGGTTTGACCTGACTATGATAACCCCATAGAAAAAAAAATCCAAACAAATTATAAAACTCAATTCAATCTAAAAAAAATTATTGAAGATAAAAAGTTAAAAAATCTTAATCTAAAAACAGGACACAATAAAACAACATGAGTCTACCCGGGTTAACCATAAAAAATACATAACTGTGGTTATAAGACTGTGAAAACCTTATCAAAAGCAAGAAAAATAAATCATGAAGCCTAATTTATAATCAATTTCATGTTGAAGGATGAAGTTGAAAAAAAAACCAAGTATAAAAGGACAGAAAAAACTCGAGTCAACTGGGTTAACCCACAAACCGAGTTATGAGACCGAGATAACCTCATAGAAAGCAAACCAAAATAAATCATGAAGTATAAGTCTCAATCAACACAATGTTGAAGGATGAAATTAAAGAAAATATGAATTCAAAAAAGATGAAAAAAACTTGAGTTAACCGTGTTAACTCGCCAAATCCGTGATGCGGGTTATAAGACCGAGCTAACCACATATAAAGCATACCACAATAAATTATAAAGCTTAATATCCAATAAACTAAATGTTAAAGTATGGAATTAGAGATAAACAAATATAGATTTAGAAAGAAAAAAAACAAAACCAAAGAAAAAAATACTTATTGAAATTAATAGTGTTTTGTGAGGTGATGCATGGTAAAAGCATCACTTCTTTTAATTTATACTATAATTCTCCCTCAATTGAATACTCTACATCCCCTCGCTAACATTCTCAAGTGGTGGCATCTCATAATCAGTGTTGTCACTTTTGGTCTCAATCTTATCATGATCCTTTAAGATCATAACTATCTTGTTTAAATATTAAAAGGCTATATGTCCAATTATTAAACACTTAAAACACTCAATATTATAGTTATGATTAGGTTAAGTATCATATTTATATTTAGAATCAGTTGTGACTTCTTTTTTATCTTAGAATGTTCGACCTTAAAACCCATAATTGGTTTGGTTTGGGCAACCCCATCTCCCTTATAATTAGGTAGTACATCTGGTAGCTTATAACAGTAAAAAATAGCTTTCCTTGGTGTTTTTTTTTTTCATCTTGGTAGGGCTAACCTCCCTGAGTGGTGTGTGCATGGTGATTCCATCCGGTTTAGCGCCGACTTGATTTTTGTTTTCCTTTTTTTCATGCTAGGTCTTTTCACAACATCCCTTCACTTTTTTTCCCTTCAGATTTGGTTTTTGTTCTTTTAATGGCAATCTTTTTATTTGAGAAAATTATTTCAAATTGGAAATTATTTTTGTTTTCATTATCCAATTTTTTTCATCTCTCGAATTTGGTCCTCATTATTTTGATTAATATTTTTTTTATTTGAGATGATTTCTAAAATTGATTTTTCTTTTACAATTTCATCCTCTATTTTTTTTCCATCAAGTTTGATCTCATTTTTTTTATTGCTATTTTTTATGTGACATGTTTTTTAGATTGATTTTTATTTTTATTTTATCATTCAATATTAAATTTGTTGAAAATTGGGCTTCTTGATTGAGCTTGGGTCTAAGATTTTACAGTTTGCGATTTTAAAAGATTAACCTAGGTTTTGGAGATTCGTCTGAGTTTACTTGGTTTTTCATATTATTAAATAAGGGTTTTCTTTTTTATATATATATGATTAAATTAACCAAACTTGTTTTGGAGATTCGTCTGAGTTTACTTGGTTTTTCATATTATTAAATAAGAGTTTTCTTTTTATATATATGATTGTTAAACCCATATGACTCAATGATTTGAGTCTTGAATTTTTCTTACTTATTTAGAAAGCCTAGCATTGCTTGAACTTTTTTATTCTTACATTAAATGAAATTTGACCTGGCCCGTGGTGTTGCGTCAACCACCGATATAGGTTTACTCGAGTTACTTTTTTTGGGTTCTTTTTTTAAATTTAATTTTTTTTCACTTTTGATAATTGAGCTTCCTAATTTGTTTTGATATGAGTTTCATGGTTTTATCACGATTTTATACCCTAAATCTCGGATTTTGCATGTTAATCATGGTTGGTACAGGTCGATTTAATGTTTCGTCGTCTCAATATTTTTTAACAAAACATATTTCATCCAATATGTCACTATTTAAGTATTTTAAAAATGTTTTGACCGGTATGCATCAAAATTTTAACTTCTTAACATATTTATATTTTTTAATGTTAAAAAAAATAATTCAACTCACGACATAGTATAGATAAAAAAAAAACTAGTAAATAACTAAACAATGTAATTTTTTATTATCAAAAGATAAATTCTTTCATTTTATTATTTATTTAATGACTAAAGAGCTTATATAATATTAATATTAAAGATAAGGATTGGATTATCATGAATCATGGAAATGTTGTGTTTAGGAATGGGGAGAAATAGTGTTTTTTTTAATTTTTAAATTTATTTTTGTTTAAAATTTATTTTTTAATGTTTTCAAATTGTTTTAATGTACTGATATAAAAAATAATTTTAAAAAAATAATATATATATATATATATATATATTATTTTAGTGTATTTCTAAAATCATAACTACTATTAGAAAGTGTTTGACAATGTATTTCGGAAGCACTTTTAAAAAAAACTATTTTTTTATTTTTTCTTGTTTTAAATTAATATGTTTTTAATGTTTTTAAATTATTTTAATGTGCTGGTGTTAAAAATAATTTTAAAAAAAATAAAAATATTATTTTAAAATATTTTAAAATAAAAAATATTTTAAAAAATAATATATCTCACACCCAAGATCCTCCCTTCAAAACTGTGAAAGCTTTATTTTTGGAATATATTAAAAGCATGGACTGTTCACGAGAGTCTCGCCTTGGTTTGATAATATTGAATATTATCAAGGAGATCACAAGAGTATCGTCTTCCAAGACCTATTTTTATATGTTATTTTTTATTAAAAAAAATAAAAAATTACAGCCTTTTCTCTCTTGCAATTGGCTCGTGTGTGTCTGTATGTGGGTGAGTGACGTGTGTGATTGGGGTTGGTGGTGGTTAATGGACCACGTTCCAGGGATTGTTTTGGGAAACAAGCTATCTAAACCTGCGTAAGCGATTGCGTGTCTATCACGGTTATTTTTAATCTATTTTTTATTTTTTGAAGTACTGAAAAAATAATTATTTTTTAACGGAAATGAATTTGTAAGCATCTCTTGGATGTTTGCCCTAACGTTTTCTAACCTTGCCAGCCATCTGGCTGTCATATAATGACCTTTCACGATTATAATATTTGTAATGTGTGGTGATTAGTTTCTAGTCAAGTTAGTTTTTTTAAAATATATAAAAAAATATTCAAATATTATTAATATTACTTTTTATAATAGAAAAAAATTAAATCAAATAAGTGTTTACTTGATATAACCTGAGTAACCTTACTGGTCTAAAAACAACTCATACAACCCTAACATCATTTAAAAAAACAAATCTAAATAAATTATTAAATGTAAACCATTATCAATAACTCTAATATCCATGCAAAAACTTAATTAAAAGGTAAGGATAGAGAACATAAATCTTGAATTGATAACAAAAAAAAAAGATTTTGGTTATAGATCAAATCTCGTCCTTGATCTTTCTCTTCGTATCTTTTTTGATGTAGGTTTTGATCATTTGATAACATAAAACATAAGTTACTATAGGGTTTTATTTTCTTTAAATTATTATATAATTATTAATGTACCCACTATTACTTTTAATACCCATAATTAATATTTAAAAAAAAGCATACAATAAGAAACCTAATTAATTATATTATTATATTTATTATTACTATTTTTTGGGCTTTCATAACTATACACTCAATGAAAATGATCATAAGAAAACATAAAGATCTTTAATATAAATCTGCATTCCATAGAGATGGATATGAAAAATTAATTATGATATAAATAAAAAAAGATACAAAGTTTAAAAGACCTTCAAAAAGATGGAGACAAACGATACATACATACATACATACATACATACATTCATACATACATACATACATACATACATCAAATTCTAATTTTAATCATCAGATTTCAAAGATTCTTGGTTCATCAATGATCTAAAATGTCAAATGATGCTAAGAAAAAAGTGCAAGCGGTGCATGATCAAAATGAAAAAGTGCAAGCGGTGTATGATATTTTATTAGAATAGCTAGTGATGATATTTAGTTTATTATAATAAAAATATATAAAATATAAAAGATTGTTCAAGGTAAACCTAGAGTGTATATAATTTTAAATCTATAAATATGTAAAATAAAATTCAAGATAGATATGCTTTAAACATAAATATAATAAAAAAAATACTAATATGCATACTAAGCATGTATTCAAACTTGTAATATATATAAGATCAAAGTCTTAGCATGTATACTAATAATAAAAATAACAATGCTTAAATTAAAACAAAGAAGGGTATTTACATGTCGAAACACTTTAAAAAAATGAAATTTTTATTATTGTCACGGATGAATCCTTTATCCTTAAGGATTTGTTGCTCATCACTTGTGCAACTACAATCCTTAAGGATTTGTCAGTATTTGCACTACCATTCCGTTGGTAAAACAATTACCAACGAAATCACAGACGGAAAGTCTCCGTTGGTGAATCTTTTATCGGTAATTTTTTGTTCATCGATAAGTCCGTTTGTAATAAAAAAATATTATTATCGATGGATTTACTGATGGAAAAAGCGAGCGAAAAAATTTTTCATTCCGTTGGTAATCCCCTCGGAAACAAACTGTATGTAATTCCGTCGGTAATTATTTAAAAATATATTTTATAAAACTATAAAATAATTAAATTAATATTAATCAACACTCTATAATACTCAAAATGCTTGGAAAAAAGAAGAAGAAGAAAATCAACTAAAAAAACATTCAACTAAAAAAATTCATATGAAAAAAATTTAAAAATACTATAAATAAATCAACTAAAAATTGATCTCATATAAAAAAAAATCCTACAACAACATTCATACAATTATTAAGAAGAAAAACAATTAAAAATTAAATAAAAAACAAATATAGTGAAAAAAACACGAAAAAAGAAGAATTTTTTTTCTTTATCTTAATGTAGTTGTAAGTGAAGCTAAGAAGAGAGAGAAAAAAATTCGTAAAGTATACTAATTAAAAAAAACTGAGAAGAAAAAATAAGAAATGAGAAGAAGACATACCTGAGCATGGAGAAGAAGAGAAGGAGTTGAGGAGAGAAGAGAGGAAAAAGAAGAAGAAGAAGACATACCTAAGCATTGAAAAGAAAAGAAGGAGTTGAGGAGAGAAGAGAAGAAGAAGAAGAAGAAGAAGAAGAAAGGAGACGGGTCTGTTGTGAAATTAGGGATTCTAGGCTTTTTATTGGGGCCTTTTACCTACAGATAATTAAATATTAATATTTTTAATCATTCCATTGGTGATTTCGTCTGTAATATTTAATTTAAATTTTGAATTTAATCAAAAATTTTCAGAAACCGCCAAATATCATCGACGACTTTTTAATCCGTCGGTGATTCCGTCTGTAATATTTAATTTAAAATTTTTATTTAATTTAAATTTTTCAGAAAATCGCCAAATAACACCGATGACTTTTCAATCCATCAGTGATTTCGTCTGTAAAGAACAATAATTAATAGTACAATGGGAAAGTGAATAGTTCCAAAGCTCTTTGTAAAATACCGACGGAATGTTCCGTCGGTGATTCCCTTTATAATTAACATGATTAATAGTGTTGACAGTTTACCAACGATTTTACTGACGGAATTACCGATGGTAATTCCATAGGTAAAAAAGGCACGTCATCATTTTTTTTGCTTTGTTTTAAATTTTTTTTCCATTGTAATTTTCTCAGTAAATACCGAGAGAATATTTCTGTCGGTAATTTACCAACGAAAATATTCTCTCGGTATTTTCGTTTGTATTTATCGATTTTCTGGTAGTAGTATAACTAAAACTGAAATTTAATAGTTGAAGCTTTATCTAAAATTATGGTGATTAACTCCATAATTAATCTTCATCATTCATTATTGGTGATATATATAAAGTATGTCGATTTTGTGCTCATTTAATATAAGTAAAGAAATTGAAATTTGAGGAATTTCAAAATATTTGCTATTTTTTTTAGAATAAGAAAAGGAGAGTTTCCAATTCAATTATCTACATATATAATGAACTATTAGATATCATTAAGTATTGTTTTAATGCAACTATAAAGTTTTATGTTAGTAATTTTATTTGTCATTACAAGAAAACATAAGTAACCTGAGATGCCAAAAATTACAAGTTGCGTCTATAATACCCTAACCTAAATATTTTAGGCTAGAGTATTATAAGGACTAAATTTACATATAATATTATTTTGGACTTAGTAAAAAAAGAAAGAAAAGGGAGCCCTTGTAGTCTTATATCCATATAAAAGAAAATATGAAAACCCTAGAGTTATTTACCCTAGTTATATAAACTTATAATAATTCAAAGAAAACAAATCTTAAAAGTCTTGTTCTTTAATAGGTGCAAAGAAGAGGAGTGAGAAAAATTAACCTTGAAGGATTGAAGTTCCATTCTATTTTACTGGTCGCAAGGTAATAAATATGAATCCTTTTTATTTAGAAAAGGTTTTTTTTATATGAAAGGTTCATAGAGTTAAGGAGATTTAAATGGTATTTGTATGAATTATAAAATATAATGAATGTGGAAGATTATATGATATTTTAAAATGGATTAAGAGTGTTTAATGGATGTTTAATGGTCTAAAAGTATTAGGTTAACAATTAGGTATAAAAGTGAGAAGTTGTTAGTTTAGGTATTTAACAGAGACTACTGCTCAACTCAAAAACTATATTGAATAACTATATTTTTTACCCCATGTTTTATATGTAGAAAAAACTTATTTTGTCTAGTTTCTAACACCATAAACAATGTATTATTCTGATTTTTGTAGAGAAAGTTATGGTAAAAATAGTAAAGGATGCGCTGGCTATTTAGCAGCAACGCCTAAAAATAATTTTAGAGCTTATTATAAATTAGATAAAAGGAATTACTAAGTAAATAATATATAAATGGGAAGATAATTGAGTCTAGTTTACAACTTAAAAACATATAATGGAATTTTGAATTTTCTAAAAGGAATTATGATTAGTTTAGTAGGTGATAGATTATCATACTTAAGTGTTGGAGGGACTTTAATGAGTTATATGCTCGTGAATAGGTTGTTTGAGCTGAGATTTTAAATTTTAGTTGTTTAAGCAATGAAGGACTCTATTATTTTTAAAACAGAATAAATATATTTTTTTATTGTGCATTTTTTCTCTACTATATGTATTACATTATTTAAAAAAATAATTAAGCACTTGTTATGTTCATATTGATTTGCTTATATGTGAATGCAATTTTTGTAAAAATAATTTATAAAGTGATTTATGAAAGAAAAGTTTTTGAAATGGCATAATGGCTCTTAAGTATCTATGAATTAAGTAATGATTTATGGTGAGTGGGGTTATTGACACTAAAACTAGTTCTAATGGCTCACCAATAGGTTATAATAATTGGAAATGGACCTGCCAATAATTTATGGTAGTTGATCACAAATAGCTGACTAACGACCTGGTAACAGGTATAATATGGCCATATCAATTTGATCTGAGAGTAAAGTCATGTTTATGAAATTGAATGCGAAGTAAAAATATGTATTAATGACTTGTTTTATGGCATGTTTTATGAACTATGAGATAATAACATTTTTTTTTAATTATTTTAAGTTGTTTTATTATTTGCAATGCAATATATATATATATATATATA
>Ga0325405_1005036_pt1 | contig 13429 bp, 13 predicted proteins | sample PopdelMetagenome_21_FD_205663 | JGI IMG/M metagenome (GOLD analysis project Ga0325405, IMG submission 205663) | Populus deltoides microbial communities from Bellville, Georgia, United States - Xylem-Control-R2 | ecosystem: Host-associated > Plants > Phyllosphere > Stem > Wood/Secondary xylem... | reverse complement strand
ACAACATTCTCATCATAGATTGCACGTTCCCGCATAGAATATTGGTTGCAATTTTCCTCAACCTGTTATCCAACATGGAAACTCAATCAAGTTCAAAACAGTATATTACATGCAAAACAGACACAGAGTCGTCTCCTGGAGTTATGTCTGCAACTAAATATATATAACAGAAAAAAATAGGATGAAAAACATGATTATGATTATTCTTCACCGCTATAAGAATCATCAGGGTGCCCATCTATTTTACAGAAAGATAGTCAATAGAGAAAAACACTACAAAGAAAAAATTATAGAGAGAGAAAGCGAGAGCGTGAGGGTATAAGTAGATTAAAATAATTTTTTTTACATTTTTTTTTTACATTCCAAGCAAGAAGCTAAAATGATGATACGAGTAGAAAAGCGAGCAGATCCACCACTCAGTCCGTCCATTTTCTCCGGCTTTATTCCAAATTTGGTTTTGAATACCACCAATCCATCCCTCAAGAACGATTTGGAAATTAATAGCATATTTTAAGCCAAACTGGCTATCTCCATGTTTCCACGTGTGAAAATATAGCATCTACATGTGACCTAAGGCAATGCAATATCTAGATGATACTAGAGACAGTAATCACATTCATATATATATATATATATATATATATATATATATATATATATATATATATATATATATCTTACCACAGAATCAGTGCACAGAATCTCTTTGATGATATTCAAGTTTCCAAACATGTGGAGTGCATTCCATATTCTTTTGCTAGTCGTTATATTAGTCAATGAAATCACAGTAAGTGATTTCTGCAGTCCATCACTAATTTCAATGTCTTTTTGCGCTTTGACTGTGAAAGAAGTATATGTAGCAGCATCCTCGGTCTCATCTCCTGTTATACTGGTGACCACAGCAAATGTCCATGTCCGTCCAACCCTTTGCAAATCAGAGACATTTTCAGGTTTAGCGCTTGTTAAAATAACGATGTCGCCGGGCAATGTTTTGTAATGCTCCTTGCCACTGCCACGGGATCTGTTTCTCCAATAATCAATATTAACATCATACAATAATGTGCCGTGGGGCTTGGCCTCAAAGAAAGCAACCATTTCAGCAAACGGTGCTCTGGAAATAATATCCATGCTTGAGCTCAATTGTGCACGGGTTTCTTCCAATAAAGGAATTTCATATGATCGAAGATAATGCCCAACCGAGTCAAATGACTCTGGAATATTTTCCACCTATAAAGGAAAGCAAAACACGAGGTCATTCAAAGGACATGAAGGCACCTCAAAACATGCTATCTCCAAATATTCGGCTGCTACAATAATCTAATCTCTTTAAACGATGCGAGGACAGCTCAACTGCAACAAAATTATTTCCAGGGAACACAGCGGCTAGTTGTGAGTATCCCATGTCAAGAGTTTTGGCACAATTAATCAATCATGTAGTAGCACTAAGACTAACACATTTATCTAAACAGCTACGAATTGTCAACTCCTAAAAAATATTTTGACACCAAGCATGCATGCAAGAACAAACTCCATTATTAAAAGAATTTCCAAAACTCTTCATTTTTATGGTAAGCTGGAGCTGCTCTGCCTCAGCTTACGTTCAGGGCAAGCAATGTGCAATTCAAAATGGAATGGACTTGTAAGGGTCTAACACACTATCGGTGTAAGAACCAAATAATTTTTTAAATCAACAAGAAGTTGTTTAATAAAGGAAACGTCAATTCACTGCACAGTAAAATAATCCAAAAGCTGCAAATAATAAACGCATACCAGCAATCTAATTTTACAAAATAAATAACTAAAGAGAGAATGATGAAAATGGAAGGTAGAAAAGGTAAAAACCTTGAAAAGATTTTCATTGAAAATATCCTCAAGAGACCATGAAAAAATGGTGTCAACGAAGGTATGATCATTAGTAATTTCTTTCTTCTTCATCATCTTGCTTGAACTCTCCGATCTTTCCATCATCAATTTCTCGTTTATCTGCGATGATGAAAAGAGCTTCTTACTTTAAAACTTATAAAGGAAGGAAAAAAGGTGGGGGGGTTCCTTCGCCACAAAGAAACAGGTATAAACACCGAAGGAAAGAAAAGAATAACCTTGACTATACAATGCAGTACGGAGGCTCCCTGGCTATGGATTCAAAGAGAAAAAAAAAAAGAAAGAAAGAAAGAGACTAGCATTATCCATCTCTGTGTTGCCTTTATTATAGGTAAGAGGGAGTGTTGCTTCTTTATTATTGAGAAAGAAAAAGGCAGTCCCAGGAAACAAGTCTTCTCGTATTCTGGTTCCTTTCTTGACTTAAAAAAGCTCCTCTTTTTTTTTCTTTTTTTTTATATCTATATAAATAAGTGGAGTATTCTGGTTCACCTGAACTCATCTTTACCGATGCCTTAAAATTTTATAGTGGAATTTCAAGGATTGAGAATTTAGAGAAGTAGAAAATTAGATTTTTTTTTTTTTAATTGCTGATATAAACGCCCACATGGCATACCAAATAATTAATAATTAATAATTAATAATTAATAGAACGATACTAATTAATATATCATATCACCTTTATGTTAGCAATAACATTCTTTCTTGAAATTCCAACCATTGAACTTCATTAGTTAGAGCATTATAAATTTTCTCCCGAATCATGGTTAGTTTCTAAGAATTTGTTTTCTTTTATCAATAATGTAACTCCTCTGATGTAAGTTGTTGTATAATTTTTTTTTAAAAAAATATTCTTCAACATCTATGTGTATTTTTTGTTTTAATTTAGGTCATGCTACTTTTGTGTCATGTTGGATTAAATTTTTTTATCTAAAAAAACTTGATCTAACAAATCAAATCAATGTTATGATGTTTTTTTAAAGTTATAATAATTTCATAAAAAGATTAAATTAAATTATTATAAACAATTCAAAATATATAAAATATTAAAAGATAAAATTAGATAATATACGTAGTTTTTTTATTTCAAAATAAATAAGGAATTTTTTAATATAAGAAATTAAAAAATGAATAAAATAATTATGACTGGATAACATTTTTATTTGAAAAAAAAACTCCTAAACATCTACAAGATTTAGGTAGTTAACTAGCTTTGATACCCGAGTGATGCCGCGGGTTATTTTTTTTGTATAAAAAATATTAAAAAAATTAAAATTAAAAAATCTTGGGTTTTTTTTTTGCAAAGTTATACCCAAGAATCTTGGATTTGGCTGCAACGCCTGATCTAAGAGTAATATTTATAATATTAATAATAAAATTGAACTTGCATGACTCAAGTTTAAGTGAGTCTGGCTGTAACACCGAACCCAAGAATACTGGATGTGGGTCTGGCTATAAGGTCGTGTCATAAAAGTGTGATAATCAAATAGATTAATTAAAAAAAAAACAAAGAAAAAAAATCAACAGGAAGGAAAAAACTAATGAAGAAAAGGAAAAAAAAACATTGAATTAATTGGGTCAACCTTTTAAACCAGGTTATCCCGTAAAACTTGAGATTTGCGTCATGAAACTTTGATAACTAAATAGAAAAAAAAATGACAGGTTTACTTAGAATTAACCGGGTTAATCCATTAAACCAAGTTAACCCGTCAATCCCAGAATACGTGTCATGAAAGTATGAAAGTCTGATAATTAAATAGAAAGAAAATAACTTTAACAAACTAAACTAAATAAAAAAAATAACTCGTCAAATCAGGTTAACCCATAAAACCCGAGATTCATATTATAAAAATCTAATAACTAAACAAAAAAAATTAACATTAACAAACTAAATCAAACAAAAAAAATTAACATTAACAAACTAAATCAAACAAAAAAAATTCATGAAAAAAAATAAAAAGAAAAAACAAAAGAAAAAAACAGTTATATAATATAATACAATATAATAATAATTATAATGAAAAAACGTGGGGAAAATTTAAAAAAAAATGAAAAAAAAAGTGGGGAAAGCTAAAGGTAAAGCTAAATTCTCAACCAATTCAATATTGAAAAAATAAATTTAACAAAGATAATTTAAAAAAAAACATGTGGGGGAAACATTGTAGCCAAACAAAAACCATGTAAGGGAAACACTGTAGTAATCCATAGTATTTTTTTTTTAAAAAAACTACAAAGCTAATCTCTCAACCAGCTCAATATATAAAAAAAATCGACAAAGGTTATCTAAAAAAAAAAAGAAGTCAATTTTGGGTAAAAGAAATGAAAAAAAATGTACAAAAAAGGAAACAAAAACGAAAAAAAAAAAACACGTGGGGAAAGCTACAGTGTTTTAAAGAAAAAGACAAAAAAACTAAATTTTCAACCAGCTCAATGGTAAAAAAATAAAATCAACAAAAATAATTTTGAAAAAAACAAAACAAAAAAAAGAAAATATGTAAAAAATGACAATTTTGGAAAAAAGAAAAATAAAAAAATAAAAAAAAACATATGGGGAAAGTTAAAGCTAGATTATCAGCCAGCTCAATATTGAAAAAATAAATTCGATAAAGATAATTTTTTTAAAAAAAATATATGGGGAAACACTGCAGCAAAACAAAAACTATGTAGGGGAAACACTGTAGCAATTCATATTGGTTTTTTTAAAAAAAAAACTACAAAGCTAAATTCTCAACCAACTTAATATAAAAAAAAATAAAATCTACAAAGACCATTTTGAAAAAAAATAATAATAAAGAAATCATTAAAAAAAAAGAAAACATTGTATGAGAATATTATACCAATCCACAATGTTTTAAAGAAAAAAACTACATAGTTAAATTTTCAACCAGTTCAATATTTAAAAAAATTAGCAAAGATAATTTTGAAACAAAAAAATTTTAAAAAAAAGAAACGAAAAAAAGAAGAAGAAATCAATTTTGGGTAAAAAAAAAAGCAAAAAAAAACATGTAAAAAAAAAACTGCTGCTACAATGAATATCCCACGCGTTTTAGAGTATTCTATAATTGGGTGGCGTGGGTTTTTATTTCACAATCAAACGGTTTTCTTAAATGAACTTAAATAAATTAATATTAAATTCTTTTAATATTGGATATAAAGCCAGATATCAACTCCGAGATTAAAAATGCAAAATCACACGTTCAAGATGCAGTCTCTAACAACAACACTCCATTGGACTTTGCAAATTTTTCTCATTTTGACAGTTCCCGACCATAAGAATTTGCATTGGATGGAAGTAAGTAAACGACACACACCTTTTGGCATAAGGAAGATGAACATGAAGTACAAAAGAAGGGAGTTCAACACACTTTTGATAAGGCAAATGCGACCGGCCATGCTCAACATTCTCCCTTTCCATGAAGTGAGTTTCTTTCGAAACTTATCAATGATGGGTTTCCATGTTGAAATCCTTCTAGGATTAGACCCCAAAGGCATACCCAGGTAGTTACATGGAAGAGAATCATGCCTGCAAAAAACTGATTTTGCAAACTCATCTAAGCAAGAGTCATTAACATTGATTCATATAAGAGAACTCTTAAAAAAAATTAATGTGCAAGCCTGAGCATAGAGCAAACCACCTTAAGACTCTTTTAACTGACTGAAGGGCATGCAAACTAGCTGACATAAAGATAAGAGTGTCATCTGCATATTGTAGGTGACTTAAAAAGTTATTAGAGCCAAAATCAATACCCTAAAAGATGTTTGAGGTTGCCGCACGTTGAAAGAGAACAGATAGACCTTCAACAACAATATTAAAAAGAAAGGGAGATAAGGGATCACCTTGCCTAATACCTCGCCCTATTTTGAACTCTGAGGAAGGAGAGCCATTGACTAAGACTGAAACCTAACCAGTAGACAAGCAGGAGGAAATCCACCCTCTCCATTTAGTACCAAAACCCATGTAAGTCATCACCTCATCAATGTAATCCCATAGAACTGAATTAAAAGCTTTTTGGAAATCAACCTTGAATATGAGACCTGATCTTCGACTGCTTTTTAGATCATAAACCACTTCATTAGCTACCATATAACCATCAACAATTTGTCTGTCTGCTATAAAAGCAGTCTAATTGTCACTAATCAAGCTGCCTATTACTTCCTTTAGTCTGCTGGACAAAATCTTCGCAATAATCTTGTAAATACCATGGATCAAACTAATTGGGCAGTACTCTTTGAATTCCAAGGTAACCTTTTTTTTCACCAATATGATATAGGAGAGGTTAACCCCTTTTGGCGTAGACCTCGTTCTAAAAAATTCAATGATAAGGTCAAATAAGTCTTCTGCAATAAAATCCCAAATGAGTTTATAGAATTTAAAATTGAAGCCGTCTGGACCAGAACTCTTAGAACCATCACAATCCCACACACATCTTTTAATTTCATCAAAGGTCACCTCTCGCTCTAGCCAAAGAGACAACTTTGAATTTAACCTTTTAAAACCTACATGACCCATCTCTGCTTTCTTCCCAATTGAAGCTTTATACAAATTGTAAAAATAATCAACAGTAACGGATTTGATTTCTGGTAAAGACCGAAGTTCAGCCCCCTTATGATTGATCATCAAAATTTGAGATTTGGCTCTTCTGAAGTTAGCTATCAAATGGAAAAACCTGGTATTACGGTCCCCTAGCTTGCACCACAACTGTCTAGATCTCTGCCTCCACTTGCATTCAACTCTATTACTATAGGTCCGTTTATCCCTTATAAAAGATTCAAGCTTGAGGTGATCTGAGGGACATAGAGGACCAGCCTCCTACTTTCTCTCTAAATCATCAATTTGGGAAATCACAACCTGAAGCTTGTGCTCTTGATCACCAAAAGCATATTTGTTCCATCGCCGAAGTTGAGCTGCTACAAAGCTAAGCTTCTTAATAAATCTGTAGCGTCCTGGGAGTGCAGCACACCCGTCAAACCAAAAGCCTCTAATAATGTTTTTAAAGTTAGGGAATTGAAGCCAACAGTCCAAAAATTTAAAAGGACGAGAACCATTCTCTAGGAGGCAATCAGACACAAGCAAGGGGCAATGGTCTGACATTTCTCTAGGTAAACGATGGAGCATTACATTGGAGAACTGAAGAAGAAAGGATTCATTTAAGAAAGCACGGTCTAGTTTGCTCATCAAGCAATTCCTGAACCAAGTGAAGTAACCTCCAACCAGTTGATACTCAATAAGGTGACAAGAATCCAGAAAATTCCTAAAAGCTTAAGAGCCCCTGATATGAAGATAGCCACTGCTTTTATCAGTCTGATTTAAAGTTTCATTAAAATCTTCCACCATCAACCACGGAATAGGGAAGGCATGTCTGAGGATACACAAGTTATTCCAAAGATCCCATTTTTCTGACAAAGAACAAGGGGCATAAACACCAACAACAGCACAGATAAAACCACTTTGCATATGCTGACCGTACAGACCAATCCACCCGTAACCATATTCAACAGAAGAAACCTGAAATTTTGTATCATCCCAAAGAGCAATCATACCCCCTTTACTTCCTTCAGCCTTATTACAAGCCCAGTTAACATTGCTATTGTTCCAAACACGAAAGATGAAAGAGTCTGTGCAAGTCTTAATTTTTGTTTCTAGAAGAAAGCACACATCAATATTATGAGTATCAATAAGCTTACCCACAGCCCGTAATTTTCTAGCCCTACCCAATCCACATAAGTTCCAAGAAAGAACCTTCATAAAAAAAATAGAAAAATCCTAACCAAAACAAAGGAAACAAAGGACTTACTGGACAACCTTCCAGTCAGACTCCTCTTGTTGAAGCTGTTTCCGAATATCTCCTTCAAAAACATACAGGTTGGAATTGTCCCCAATAAGGAAAGCTTCCCCAATCTGGACCATACCCTGAACTTCTCGATCTTCTGAACTCACAGTAGCTTTTTCATCTCCTGATTGTACAGATCTTGTTATATAAAGATGTTTATGAGAATCCCTAACATTTTGAAAATGGCGTCTATTCCCCATGTGAACATCTGAGTCATTTGTGGATTCTTCTCTGTCATCCGCATGTCTCTGTAAAGTCCCATGAATAGTTAAAAGTTTTGTCTTTCTTCGTCTTAGCAAAATTTCACTTGACTGTTGTCCTGTTGAGTAAGATCTCTGGAGTTGGTATGCACAGTAGAACCCAACTTTAAGGGTTAGCTTGCTTCATCCGATTGAGGCCATATATCTTGAATTGGCTCATAGGCCAAATCATAATTGGAGCAAGAAAAAGAGGAGGTACTGTCAAGGGAGTCAGAGCAGTAAGTACCTAAACTAAGCTGGGCTTCTAACATAAGGGAGTGGCCCGAAGTAACGTGACTAAAGTCCACCAAATGATGAGCTTGAACATTAGAGTCTTGCACCTTGCTAACATCTGCAGTATTGTTGCTAGTGGTGCTGACGTGATGATTTAAGTTTTGAGTATATCCGAGAATTTCAGGGAAAAGATCTGTAGACATTGTTGGGAAATGGACTTGCCCCTTAGTTGTTGCAGTGCATTTATGATGACAAGAGAGTTGTGGTCTTGGAGACTAGTTGGAGCCGCATAGGTAACCTCCCTATAAGTTGGATCACCAGCTAGATGTGGTTTAGCCGTTGCCACCTCTTCACAATTTGAAAAAGATTTCATTTTCTCCCCCGTATCAAGCCCCACATCATGAGTAGTTTCAACTGAAAAATGTGTTATAGTTCCATCCGAACTAGATTCATATCCACAAGTTGTGTACCCATCTTCCAAAACTAAGTTACTATGGAAGGTGTCCATGGAGAAGCAAATTGAGTCAGTCATGGGATAGTGAAGACTGTCGATTTCATCAATACAAATGGTATGATCTTCCCCATCAATATGCAAGATGATTGTCTTCCTTATATCTTCATCACTTCTTGTACCAAGCAATAAGCGTAAAGATACAAGAGCTGAGCGTCTAAGGCCTAAACGGTCAAAGCCAATAATATCTCCTATAGATCTGAGAAGAGTTGCTAGACAGTTTCTGTTCCATCCAACTATTGGCTATCTTTGTATGGAGATCCATGCTAACCTATCAATGGCACAATCCGTAGAAAGCCATGGCCTTATATCATCAAAGTATTTGTCCCAATAAGGCAAGTCAGCCTCAAAAGCATGCATCATGGAGGGATGATCTTTAAATAGGAGCAGAACCTGTGAAGCACCAAGAAACCTCATTCCAGTTGATTGAATATCACAACTAATAAGGTCATCTTGAATCTTTCCATAGTCTTCACCTGCAGATATGGATGCAAGTAAACAATTGTTCAGCCATGATATGTCTTGTGGTTTTGAAGAGTAAATGACAGTTTCTTTTATCGAAACAAGTTTAGGTGGCTTTTGAGGAAGACAAGTTTCTTGCGCAGACATTTGATGGTGCGGGGTATCCATAGTTTGCAGAACTGTTGCATAGGTTCGGTGATCTCTTGTTTTAAAAGGTGGGCTTTTCAGTCTAGCTACAGGTTTAAAGGGATTTTGTGGGATTTTGCCTTGGGTATCTTGTTTCAAATCTTGCTAAGTTGACCCGCAACTTGTAAGAGTCAAACCAAATATTATTTAAGCTGCAAAGTAAATCATCAGTTGAGTCTTTAGAGGAAAGGGTACAAAACCCAAATCGTCTTTCAGCTTTGGTTTTCTTGCCATAAAAAGGCTTTGGACAAATCCAATTTAGAGAAGACGAGCTCGAAGATCATGGTAGGAAAGGTAACTTGGATATCTCTCCAAGTAGAACTTGTGTGGTTGAGGGTGGTGTGTGTGGGACAGGGGACGTGGAGGTGGAAGGATTTGGCTGGTTTGGTTGTTTGAGGGATGTTCATGTTGATGTTGGTTGGCCATGGCTTTTTGGAGAGGTTTTTTGGAGAGGTCCTAAGGTCCGAACTCTTAAATAATATTGAGCCCCTGGTTATTACATTTGTTGAAATGGACTCCGACTAGGATTTTCTTGGTCGAGGTCTTGTCGGATTGGTAAGCAAAGAATCTTTTCGAGAAGATGGCAGGAAACTGCAATCACATTCCTGAGCAAACATCCGCATGCACTCGACCAAATAATGTGCTGGGTTTGCCATTCCCAAATGCTCTAGCTGGGTTTGCTACAGGGGCTCGATCTCTGTTATTTGCTTTCTTATTACTGGATTAGCGATTTTTGGATATCGACTGGAGCTACCAAGCAAAACAATAATGATGGATCGATTCGTGATTTATTGCATCTGGTGGAATGGAATGTATATATGATCTTGTAATAATTATGGAGCATGCCAATGAATTACAGTGGATATAAAATCAGAGATATTAGGGCCTCCCATATACGATATATAAAACTTTATAATGTTGTCATGGATGTTGTCATAGAATGACGAAACACTGTCGTCCAATGACATAACATGGGCATGCCAATGAATCTCGAAATCCTTTGTAATATTAGAAAATGTAACACTTTGGAATAACATGATTACTTACTTGTACTATTATTTTTTCCTCAATTTAAGTTAATAATGATCACTAGTGTTTTTTTTTTTTTTTGGTTAAAGGCCGCACTATCTTTTCTCGATGACTGCAATCTTTGTCGATAGAATACTTAGCGCTGAAGGAGTTTGTTCGCAGCCCAGGATGATTATTTTGAAACCTTTCCTCAAAACTAATTAACTCGTACGAGGAATCTCATGTGCAACTTAAATTATTACAACAATCAATAAGAACATTAAGCATGTTTCTTTACTTTTCTAGGTAATTTAAAATATTGCCTTACTTCCCTCTGACGCTCAAGCTGGTTCTTTTTTCATTTAGTGCAAAGCGTCTTGCCATGGGATGGTTATAGAATGTCCTCGTGTGCTCTTAGAGCCTGTGGATGGCTCAGCTATTATCAATCACTGAAAGCTGCATCAGAAAAGAGTAAAATTTCTGATATGGAAATTTCACGATATCTTCTACCGGAAAACATGCATCCTCTACTTTATTGTAACTGAAAAGCCAGTCGATCATCAGAATACAAGTTTCAACAACATCCTGTGCACAACCTCTCTTATCCATCTCATGCCAAGTCTCAAATGCGCCATCAACATCACCCATTTCAAAAAACATTGAGGCCAGCATATTACAAGTCTGGACACTACGTACGAAAGCAACCCACTTCAATCATTCTTTCATAAAGCCTAGCTAAGAGCTTCCTCGCTATTTTTATTCTCGTAGAGGACCTTGAGAAAGCAGTTATAAGTAACTATACCAGGAGGGTAACCTACGTTTCCCGTTTCTTTCAAAAATTTATAAGCCTCATCAATTTTCCCAGCTGAACAAATTCCTTCAATCAATTCTTTGTATGTTAAAGCTGTTAAGTAATATTTATCTAATTTTATTTATTAAGAGTATAATAGTATTTTCAGTTTTAACCTATATATAATTCCTTTGTATTTAGGTTAACTTAAGCACTCATAATAAACATATTATTGAGAATTTTAGCTTCCTTCTATGTTTGATCTGAATTACTTTAACATGGTATCAGAGCCTAGTTGATCGAACCCTTAGCTTGTTAATTTTATGGAACCCGCTGCTCATTCCCTGTAGGATGTTCCAGCACGCTCAATGCATTCATTTGAAGCTTAACTTTAGATTCATTTTTCAAAACATCAGACATGGGTTGTTTGACTTATTAAAAGATGGAGGATCAAGATCAAGTTTTGTGCTTGCGGCTGAAGAATTAATATCTGAAACTTTATTTTAGATTCTTCAGCTTCTGCAATTTGGTATTTCTGTTCTGTCTCTGCAATTGTTTTGGTATTTCGTCTTCTCTTCAGTTTTTGCAATTTGGTATCAGCTTCTGTAATTTGGTATTTCTGTTATGTCTCTGCAATTGTTTTGGTATTTCGTCTTCTCTTCAGTTTCTGCAATTTGATATTTGAGTTAAGTTTTTGCAAAAAATAAAATAAAAATTTGGAGTGATATTTTGTCTTCTGCTTCTGCAAAATCTGGTATTTCGACTTTCTTTCAACTTCTGCAATTTGATATTTCTGTTCTATCTCTGCAATTGTTTTGGTATTTCTTCTTCTCTTCAGTTTCTGCAATTTGGTATTTGCGTTCATTTTCTGCAAAAAAAATAAAAAAATCGGAGTGATATTATCTTCCGCTTCTGCAAAATCTGGTATTTCGACTGTCCTTCAGTTTCTGCAATTTGATATTTATGTCTGTCTCTGCAATTGTTTTGGTATTTCGTCTTCTCTTCAGTTTCTGCAACTTGGTATTTGAGTTAAGTTTCTGTAAATTTTTTTAGAGTGATATTTTGTCTTCCGCTTCTGCAAAAGCCGGTATTTCGACTTTCCTTCAGCTTCTATCATGGCATCTACTACCAAAGAGATTGTTTGGTTACGTTGGTTACTTGTTGATATGAGAGTTTTCTTTTCTCATCCTACTCCTATGAATTGTGACAACCAGAGTTCTCTTCAGATTGCTCATAACTCGGTTTTTATGAGCGAATTAAGCACATTGAAATCAATTGTCATCTTACTTGTCATCATCTCAAGCATGGCACCATTACTTTGCCTTTTGTTCATTCTTCCTTGCAGATTTCTTTACCAAGACGCATTTCATATCTCGTTTTCATTTTCTACTTGGCAAACTCTCGATGCTTGTAGATGCCGCATCATGAGTTTGAGGGGAGATGTTAAGTAATATTTATCTAGTTTTATTTATTAAGGGTAGAATAGTATTTTCAGTTTTAACCTATATGTAATTCCTTTGTATTTAGATTAACTTAAGCACTTATAATAAATATATTATTGAGAATTCTAGTCTTTTTTTATGTTTGATCTGAATTACTTTAACAAAAGCATCAGGGAGGCAACCGTTGCTTATCATATCCTCCAGAAGCTTAAAGCACTGTCCATTCTATTATTCCGGACCAGAGCCCCAATCATGATTGCATGAGTTTTTGCAGTGGGCGAAGACATGGTTGAATCTTTTAAAAGCAGATAAATATGCAAGAATTCTCCTCATTTTTTAAAAGTGTTAATTAGATTAAGAAGAAGAAGAAGACCTCTATTTTCTTCTTGAATTTCAATAAAAAAAACTCCATGACTTTAAAAAGGGAAATCGAAATAGGATGTGAAAATAGCGCTGGAGATTGGCATGCCTCTATCCGATTAGACTGTCAAGCAATGGCAGCACATCAGGAGCGGATAGTTGGAGCTTGCTTGGAACCCAGACAAAGCTAACTGGTACCTCTGCTGAAAATTGTTCTTGAGGCACTTACTGTTATTATATATTTAGTGGGGATAAGATGTTAATCATTTTTATTTTTTTTTAATATTTCCATCTCTTTTTCTTTGTGCATTATGCCGTATAAATAGTTGAAAAGTGCGTTTAAGTTTTACGTAGAACATGGCAGTAGTTTGTTTACTAACCTTTCACAAACTGCAGCCTACGAGTCCTCCGAAGTATTGTGATGAATGTGGAGCTCCATATCTAAGAGAAACCTCCAAGTTCTGTTCCGAATGTGGTACAAAGAGGCT
>Ga0325405_1005035_pt1 | contig 13429 bp, 11 predicted proteins | sample PopdelMetagenome_21_FD_205663 | JGI IMG/M metagenome (GOLD analysis project Ga0325405, IMG submission 205663) | Populus deltoides microbial communities from Bellville, Georgia, United States - Xylem-Control-R2 | ecosystem: Host-associated > Plants > Phyllosphere > Stem > Wood/Secondary xylem... | reverse complement strand
ACATTAATCTGATTCTTACCTAGATCTAATTGCTTAGCAAATATTTTTATAGTTTATCAGTACACATTTTTATTTTTAATGCTCACGAATCTCACATTAACACGTGCAAAGCACAAAATTCTTAGTAGACCCATTACAAAAAAAAAAAATCAGTCGGAGGACTAATGAAAGATTTCTCTTGCACTTATTATTTTGACATAAATATTTTCATACGTATGTGTTGCTAACTTGGTGATAACAAGGTTTGCTTTCTTTCATTATTTTCTTGGCTTAAAATTTGGGGTTAATATTTAGAAAAAAAATAAAATTTAATAAATATACCAAGTTGTATATATAATATTGTTAAACCTAACCCGGTTTATTGAATCAACCTGGTAATTTATCAATTCAAAACGTAGCCCAGATTAAGTTTTATATCAAATAAGATGAGAGCTGACCCGATCAAAAACTAAATAAGAATTAATTAGATCATTTAAAAAAAAAATTTAAAATAACATCGCTTTGGATTATATCAAGTTAAACTAAATTGATCTATTTAATCATATGATCCAAGTTTTTGATTAAGTCATGAATCAGATCAGATTTTATAATTATATAAATAAAAGTTTATTTAAAAATATTTTTATAATTAAAAATAGAAAGTTCTATACCTAATAAAATATCATAATTTTCAATATTGATCCTAATTATAATTTTTCTTGAGTAACAAGCTCCGAAGGTATATCTAATTTGCCCATAAGAAAAATGAATTTATAATGAAATCCATGCTAGCTTTCAGTCTTTAATATCTTACAAGAATTAATTAATAAAAGAACCAGGAGTATTGTTTTATCTGAATTATTGTTTGCTGCGCCGTCATTTATTGGGCCGTTGGAGTAGGTATCCGTTATCCATTCATTATCCATTGCAGCGTTATTCCTTACTAATTAACTAGCCCATTAAATTAGGGCACAGCGCGCATCTTCTTCTTTAGATTTCAAGGCCAGCGAAAACAAAGTACCGAAAGTACTCAACGACTAGAGCTGAAAGGAAAAACAAAAAAAAATAAAGTTAGGGTTTTTGTTAAGGAAAAAAATCATTCAAAGCTCCCTCTTCTTCTTCCTCCGTGGTTATTTAGCTCGAGTTTGCGTGCTCCTAATACGGTAAAATCTCTCTCTCTCTCTCTCTCTATCCTTTTGGTTGTTGCAATTAAAGTTAGATACTTTGCTTTTACATTAGTTTAATAGGAACTGTTTGTTTGTTCTAATTATTTGTCTAGAATATGATTGTGGGTTTGGTTTCTTTGGTTCTGTTGGCTTTGGTTTTAGTTGCTCGACGGCCGTAGATTAATATGTTATTGTGGAGGAACTCGTCTTTTCTTTCTTCTTATTTCTTTTAAAAGAGAGCTGCTAATATGAATAAAGGAGGTTTTTTTCATTGTTTCCTTATTTATGTTATAATTAGAAAAATAGGAGCCAACTAGCTCATTAATGGCGGGAATTGGTTTGAGTTGGATTTAATTCTTGCAAAAAATGTTTGCAATTGGGGCATGAACTAAGATGTTTTTGTAGTAGATGGAGCAATGTAGCTGTAAATCCAGATGGCTCTAGAAGATGCAATTAAGATTTGGGGTTTGTTTTTTGGGGTGGGGTAGGTTGAAAAGCTTTGAATTTGAATCAAGAGAAGGCTGTATCTGTTGCTTGTTATTATGTATTGTTTTTAATTAATTATAAATTTCTTTGCGGGGATATTAAGCTTCTTCATTTTTGTTACATTACTTCATAATCATTATGTAATTTATTTTGTGAATCACATTAGTTCAATCTCTCATTACTTTTTTTCTTTTTCTTTTTCTTTTTTCTCCCTTTTGTTTTGGCTGGATGCATTGATCCGGATAGATAGTTGAACGATTAAACTGGCTGTTGTTTTTTTGGGCCAGTATCAGTATCAAAATTTCAAGAAATTCATTGCTTCATTGTATGTAGTTTTTAATCTGTTGAACATTATCATCATCAATCATTATCCTCTCTATTGTCATTCCTAATTCTTTCTTGCTGCCGCTAAAGCTATTTGCTTTTCATGATCCCTTAATTGATTATCATTCGCATTAAAACTCCTTGGACCGATTTCTCATGGCACAAATTCTGTCAAGATTCTTATTCTGCAACTCCATTTGGCCTCTCATTTTGTTTCCACCTTTCCATACTTGCATTCTTCCTTCTGTGAATGCTTCTGGCTTCTGTGCTTGCTTCACAGTTGCCTTGCAAGCTTCTTTTGTTAGATAGATAAGATGCCGAGATCAAGGGCAAGTGGTGCATCTGCTGATGAACCAGATGTGCCTGAAAAGTCTGCCGAGCATGAAGAGCAGGTTGACCTTGATGGTGACAATGAAGGCGAGGAGACAATGGAAGAAGAAGTCGAGTATGAAGAAGTAGAGGAAGAGGAGGAAGTGGAAGAGATAGAGGAAGAGGTGGAAGAGGAGGTAGAGGAGGAAGAAAATGAAGAGGCTTCTGATGAAGCAGATTCGCAAAAGGGCTCAGATGGTGATGAGGAGGAAGATGAGCATAGAAAACATTCTGAGCTTCTTGCACTTCCTCCTCATGGGTCAGAGGTGTATCTCGGTGGCATCCCCCCTGATGCTTCTGAAGAGGATTTGAAAGAATTTTGTGAATCTATAGGAGAAGTAACGGAGGTAACTCATCTTGTCTTTGTAAAAGTGCTGTCATTGTTTTTTGTTTTGGATGGACTAAATCTTGTTTAAGCTGACAACAGATAAGGATAATGAAGGGAAAAGACTCAAGCGAGTCAAAAGGTTATGCTTTTGTGACTTTCAGAACAAAGGAGTTGGCTTCGAAGGCCATTGAAGAGCTGAACAATACTGAATTTAAGGTATTATGCTTCTGAGTTCTTTTATAGAAACAACATCAGCCATGAACATCACTTCAGGTTTATGCTTGCAATGGAATTTGCCTTCACTATTATCTTTCTCACTATATGTTGTTTGAATGTTACTTTCATTTTTTATTTTTTTGAAAAAGAGTTTCTGACTTCTTAGTGCAGGTAGTTTCCATTTCTTTTAACCTGCCTGCTTTCTATTCAGGGTAAAAAGGTTAAGTGTTCGACATCTCAAGCAAATCATAGATTGTTTATTGGAAATGTTCCAAGAAACTGGGGAGAAGAAGATATGAAGAAGGCTGTAAAAAAGACTGGGCCAGGAGTTAATTCGGTGGAATTGCTGAAGGTTTGTGTGCTTGATTTTCTTGTACATGCATACATAGACAACCCAGGTTAATGTTTAATTGTGTAATGATTTTTCTTGATTGCACTTCCTTATCTTCTACAGGATCCACAGAACCCAAGCCGTAATCGTGGATTTGCTTTCATCGAGTATTATAATCATGCATGTGCAGAATACTCAAGAAAAATGATGTCAAACCCAGAATTCAAGCTAGATGATAATGCTCCAACTGTGAGCTGGGCGGATCCCAAAAATGCAGGATCTTCTGCTGCTTCTCAGGTCTGCTGTATTATCATATTTTGTCTGCTATTTTCTTTAATGGAGCCTTGTGTTGACTATCAGTAAATTTAGTTGATCTGCTTGAAATGCTTTTGCACCTGTCTTGTTGCCTTCTTGGTATTGATACCAAACAGTCTTATTTCTTGGAGGTTATGAGGACCATCTTTTTTACCCTTCTCACAAGACCAAGCTAAATCAACTTTTCCATCTCTGTTTTTTTTTTTTTTCAAACATTTTTTTTTTAATTTTTTTTATCTTAGGCAATTGCTCGTGCTCAACAGCAAGACAGTGTGGTTACATCTCTCGAATTGTTTATTTTGAGAGGTTTTCAAGTCATGACTGACTTAATACATCTGGTGCAGGTCAAGGCAGTGTATGTCAAGAACTTACCAGAAGATATTAATCAGGATCGTCTAAGGCAGCTGTTTGAGCATCATGGAAAAGTCACAAAAGTAGTTCTGCCACCTGCAAAACCAGGACATGAAAAGAGCAGATTTGGTTTTGTGCATTTTGCAGAGAGGTCAAGTGCCATGAAGGCATTAAAGAACACTGAGAAATATAAAATTGATGGTAATTTTTCCTCAGATCTAGCATATCCTCTCTTTCTTTCACTTATGAATATTCTCTATTAATGACTGTTGCTTCTTTGTTTGGTAGGTCAAGTTTTGGATTGTTCCCTTGCAAAGCCTCAAGCAGATCTGAAGTCTTCTGGAGGGCCAAATTCACAGAAGTCATCCCCACATTCAAGCTTCCCACCTCGTGTTGGTTACAGTTTAGTTGGGAGTTCATATGGTGCTCTTGGTGCAGGATTTGGTGCTGCTGGCTTTGCACAGGTAAGTTGATGTTAAATTGTACTCTCTCGTGCGCGCACGTGCACACACACACACACACTTGGCTCTCTGACACACAGAATAAGCATATTTATGGTTGTCTGCTATGGTCAATCAAGGAAGGAAATATTTGAAAAGTTTGTCAACTTGAATATCTGAGTTATTTCAACCTCTTTTTTTGGTTTGATGCTGAAGAGCTAGTTGCCTTTTCATTCATTTCAAGACAGAAATAAAGATGGGTTTACTTTTAATTGGCAGGAATTTGTCCTGCTGATGTCAATTTGCATGATTTTATATTTGCAAAATTTCTCTAAGGATGCTGCAGGGTAGAGGTGGCATAAACAGATTTCTTAATGTTGGTTGTCAGGTGCGACAGAATGGCACACTGGTGACCATTTGTTTGATATTATAAAGAAGTCGATTTGAATGCTGACTGCAAATTATTACTGATTGTAATTCAGCATGATTATTGTGATTGACAATATTTGCTTGGAATGTGGAGCCCAATACATGCTTGAATTAATAACAATAAACACAATTTAATTACAACAAGAAAAGACCCAGTGAATTGTATTGACATTAAGCAATGGGTTATCCTCATAAAAAGTATTTTTCCAATTCAAAAATTGCATTTTACATCATCACCGAAAGTGTGTGCTTGATAAGGATTAGTCTGTTCCCTTTGTTATGACATGTCTAGTGTGCATGTTGAAATTATTAGACTTTCTGATTAAGTGTATTTGTTCATTGGCATGAAAAACCATGCAGCCAGTCATCTATGGTAGGGGACCGACTCCTGCTGGCATGTCAATGATGCCAATGCTTTTGCCTGATGGAAGGATTGGATATGTCCTGTAAGTATCACTTTTTTATAATTTTCAATCAGTTGCATATCCAACAGGAACCAGTTACATATGTTAGCAAATTAGAACCCTGTTTTTTTCTATTCCATTGTTTGATATCAGTTGCTCGTACTTTTGTATTGGCTGGCTGATTATTTGTCATCATCCTTTTGTTTACCTGTTTGTCCAACAACCTCCTTTCATCACTCTGAAATGCTTCGTGTACCTGGAACGTTTGGAAATGAACCTTGCTCTATTCTCACGTTGTAATACTAATTACCCTTAAAATATTTCTCAAATGTGTCATGCTGAGAATTGAGCACAGCTAATCTCGACAGTGTCATACCCTGAGCACAATGAACATGATGATTGAGCTTCTTACTATGTTGTGAAAAGATGTCTTACCTCAGTTCCTTGATGCTGCAATTGCCAGATCAGTGATTTTAATGGCGTGCAAATCCTGAATTTGATTCCAGTACTTTCACACTTCTTGCTATGGCAGAATAATTAGTTGTCAGCCAGAATTTAACATATCCTTATTATTTTGCCTCAGCCAACAGCCTGGAATGCAAATGCACAGCCCTCCACCACAGCCCTGGGGTGGCAGGGGTAGTGGTGCTGGTAGCTCGAGTGGTGGGAGACGTAATGATGGCGGCCGTGGACGCAGCCGATATAACCCATACTAATTTTAGCAGTGGAAATGCGAAGGGGAAAAGGAATTTTTTACTGTTTGACATTGATTACTTGGATGATGAGAAAAGCTTTGTAACATCTCAAACAAGCAAGAAAATTAATTTCGTTTAGTGGAAATTGGCCTATATTTTTGAAAAATCCATTTACTAGCTCTTTTTTTTTTCTTTTTTCTTTTTTTATAAAGGGTGGACGATCAGATTTTTGAGCATGTTGGTTCATTGTTTGTTTTTGCTTCAGGTCACAGGGTAGTCCTGAGTAGTGTAGGTTGCTTTATGTATACTGACAGCTTATTTATGTCTAGGTACACTGAAAACAGCTTGTAGTACATCATGAATTTTTGGATGAAGCAACGTCATCTCGTTAACCTTGCATTTCTTCTTATGCTTGGTTAGGGCACCTTGTTGCTTCGCTCAGAAAACTCATCCAAATTGTGAGAAAAGTCACATGGCAGGATCACTGGTGATATCAATTACAAAGACGTAGCTAAATAATTTTATTCATCTCGTTTAATAATATGTAGCAGCAGCAGCAGCACTAGGCTCTCTACCTCAAGTTTGATCCTTGGATGAGAAGACGGATTGTATTTTTAGAGCGATGGGTCTGTCATATGTTGAAAATTTGGAGCCCAGGCTCGAAGTTTCGTTACATTTAGAGCTTAAACCATGTCTTATGCCCGGTACCAGAGCTAATGATAATCATTTTAAGATCTGGGTCTTGACCCTTTTTTTGATTTTCCAATCTAGGCATGGGTTTTACCTTTCTGGTAGTTACCCTCACAAATATGGTATTGCTGATACTTTATCAGTGAAAGTGAATTCGGTCACTTCTATTGAGACTGAGATTCCTTTTAGCTATTATAGTTTACCTTTTTGTAAGATTTTAGAGGGTGTTAAATATAGTGTTAAAAATCTTGGTGAGGTTCTAATGGGAGAAAGGATTGAGAACTCACCTTATAAGTTAAAGATGTATACCAATGGTTGAAAGATTTGCTACCGAAAAATGGTTGAAAGATTAGTTTGAGGTTGATACCTTGCTTGTTTCCTGATTAATAAGGTTCCTTGTTTTTCAGAATCATGTTCATGATTAATAAGCTTTGCTACAGAATCATGTCCTTGTTTGCTTGATGATCTAGGTAGAGCAACTACATAAGATACACAAGCTATGTGGTTCACCATCATATGAATACTGGAAAAAATTAAATTAAACCACTTTGTTCGTATTCATCAGTGATAGGTGTTTGTATTGTTTCCTGAATTCTGGATGAAATTAAATTAAACTAAACATGATATTGGTTTATAGACCCCCATATGATCTTATATGTTGTTCTTCTTGCTGAAGAAATCCCGGAAGCACCACTGTGATCTTATGCATCTATGGTTCTAATTCCAAACTTCAAATGCAAACCTAACCTTTAGGCTCTTTTGTTTTGCATTATGGTTTTAACTGGTTCTTTACGTGCCAATTCTCAATGGATTTAAAAATCCATGTCTGCTGGAACATATGTGTTGTTATTTCATTAGTTATTGTTATTTGAGGATTTCATTGGTGGAAATTTGATGATCATGGTGGTTTTTGGCATAAAAGCTAGTTTTGGAACATATGCCTTTGGTTCAAGAGACTTTTAGCCTGCGTATTAAAACTCACTACACCTAAGCCACTGACCCGTTGAATATCAAGAATTTATGATACCATTGATGCCTGAAATTCCACTCCACCAGGTAAGATTTTATGGACACTTTTTTTCTTTTTCTTTTTCTTCTTCTTCTTCTTGTTCATTGTTTTTATTTTATTAAATTAAGATTGGAGTCAGAATTTGAAAGTTGTATTCTTTGATTTATGTACGTAGTCAATCTGGGGTTGATCCAATGTTAAGATCAATGATGGATTTTTTCAGTTCTTTCTATGAGAAGCTCTCTCTACGCCACCAGGGCAATGATTGAGGTAGTTAAAGCTCGTCCAATTTCTTATAGTGTCACTTGCTGTTTGCAAAGTAGGTGCTATGGTTAAGAAGATCCGTCTTTACCAGGTATACATGTAGTGCTAGTGTAGTCTGTTGTTCTATTGCTTCATTGTAATCCTTGGGGGGATTCATTGTTGTGATGTCATTTATCTTGCAGCACATTACAAATCTTCTTGGAAACAAGACCTTGGTTTTGCTGCATTCAATGTCGTAAATGGAGGTTTACATGCTGATAATAAACTGGCAATGCAGGTAATTTTGATGACAGAGCTAACACATGGTTAAATGGCTTTTCAACCCCAAATTGAGTTTGCCTGATTGTTTGATTATGAACTTTGTTGATTGCTCTGAATTTGCTGGCTTTTTACTAGCCTGTGTTCCTAGATTTGTAAATTTGACATTGAAGAATTTTAAAAGTAATAATTATTAATTTATTAAAAAAATTCATGACTTCCTATTTTAGAGAGAATGAATGTGAGGTAGTATCAAAATAACAAAAATGTCACAGAATAAAAAATAACAATCCAGCATGCCTTCAAAGCTTCATTTAAAAAAAACAGGGCATATGCTACTTCCTCAGATCTTCGCCCTCAAATCGAAAAGTCCAGATCTGAAAATGTTGATAACTGAAAGTGTCTAAACCAAAGAACAAAGCTAACCCATCATTGGCAATTGTTATAGGCATGCCTTCTAAATTGTCAGGGAACCCACTCATCTGCCTTTGATTATCCTGGGTTTTGATAGTGATGGTTTTTTAGGGTTTTGATATTTATGGTTTTTGGGTTTTGCTCTTTGGAAAAAATTAGGGATTTGTTGTTTTTATTGTGGAGTGTCTTTAGATTATTCACTCAAATAAAAATAAGCACAAACACCGATCTCTTTAATCCCGAATTTTTCTCTAAATTGAGACCCTAAGAAATGGAAGAAGATCCCTGATTTTTTTCTAAATTGAGACCCTGATAAATCATTTCCATGAGAGAAAATAAAGACCCGACAAAAAAACTGACTGGATTTGTGAGGAGGACATAAAGAAATATTCATGGAGAGATTAACTACGGGTTTGGACAAAAAATTATGTTCACAAGAATACTCTTCAACTTCACCTTCTCGACACCCGCAAAGCCCAAAGGAAAGCTTCACGGTGGTGGATTTAGACTTCATTACCCGCAAAGCCCGGGAGAACAGAATCCAGCACTTTATGAGCCCTCTCGTCGTTGTATTCGGAAGCTTTTTCAAGCACACAACGAGCCTCACCGTCTCCATGTCGAGCACTAAGCCCAGGTGGCTTTGAGGTTGGAAACCAGTAGAATAATCAGATTTTGATGGCGATAATCAAATCAATGGAAAAAAGGGTGTGAAAAGGTGTAAAAAACTCGGATCACTTGGTCATTTTCCCCCGCTCAAGAAACAAGAAATAACAAATTTCAAAAACCTCGTGTGCAAAAGTAAATAGAATGGTTAGATTTAGAGTTTTAGTTTTCCTATCTCGTGTGCACAAGTAAATAGTATAAAACAAATTACTAGATCATATATTGTTAAATAAATAAATAAAATTTCAGGTAAATGTAAAATTCTAATATTATAAAAATTATTTGAAGTAGACAAACACCCTTAACCTTCTAATAATTGTATTTATTCATTATCAAGATCGAGGACAATCAAAAGACAATTGATCAAGGTTTGAGAACTAAAAAAGCAGTTACAAAATTTGCATATTCAAGATCCGAGGTTATTCAAATGGGATCGGTTCAGGGCCGGAAGAAGGAGGGATTTCCAGAGAAATAACCGAAGACACCAACAGCAACACAAATTCTGTAATGTTCGACTAACACTGCATTCTCATATCGGTTCCCTTTCTCGGTTCTAATCAATATCTTTAAAGTTACCATGTTTCCAACTTGGTTAAGCTACTAAACAACATTAATTAGGTATTCAACTGTACTAGAAATAATAAACATATTTGTTTTAAACACACATTATATGCCTCAGAATGCACAGATGATCATACACAGCGGCCCTTCCGAAGGATCTAAATTCGGATCCTCAAAGGGCACACCTCAAGGTTATTCACTCCCCTGTACTGAAAGAACTTCCTAATATATGCTTCAAGCACACTGCATTTGAGCGGCACCGTATCATAAAGCTTCAAGGACTCTTCAATGATGAACAGCTCCATCTTGATGCGCGTGTGTGGGCACTCTAAACCTGCTCCATGGAACGCTGCAACCACATAAACATTAAACAGTCATGCAGGATCAAGTATCAAGGAGGCAAATACGAAGACGCCTGTAAATGCACCATTCAAAGCCTTCATTGCTGAAGGGAAATTTTTTAGACAGATCCTTGTATCAAATGTGCATGCAAGAGTACAATAGATGATCCTTGTATCAGAGGTTTGTGCTGGTGTAAAAAGTTGTGCAAATACAATGATAATGCTGAGGTTGACTTTGCTAAGCTTCTAAGCAGTGTTTGGTTACTATCCGAAAAAGAAAAGAGACAATGAAGACAGAGAAAAAGATGAAACAAAATTGTAATCGATAATAATATATAAAATAAAATGATTGTTTTTTTCTCCTGTTTAATTATAGTGAATAAGATAAAATAAAATATAAAAAATTTATTTTATCTTTAATATATATTTTCAAACATATTTCTTTTAAAAAATAATTACTTATTTTTTCAGTTTATATTGAATGTTGAAATTAAAAACATTATAATAAATCTAGTTATAACCAAGACTAGCATAACATGTTGACTCGGAATCAAGTTAACCCGAGGCCTGGACTGGTTCGAGCTTTTAAAAAATAGAGGAAGGATTGACTCGACCTAAACCGATCAAAAACCAAGTCAATTTAGGATAAAACACGAATAAAAAACTCACTAACTTTTTTGAAGAAAAAAATTGGTCACAAGGTAGCTTTAATTGTTTTTAATTTTTTTGGTCAATCGGGTTAACCTTCTCAACCCGTGACTTAAACCTTACCTTAATTTGACTCTTATGATTGAAAAATTGTCAAACTAAGACTCCTTGAATCGAGTTTTAAAACTAAGATAATAATATTTTTTATTCATAATTTGACTTGGGTTAACCCGTGTTGACCTTTCCGACTCGTAACCTGAGTCTTGCCCTGATCGACCTCCGAATAGATTTTAAAACTATAATAATAACAACTTTTATCTCTACATTAACCCAAGTTAACCCTCCTGATCGTGACCCGAGCATTTCCATAGGTTTGACTCACAAATCAAGTTTTAAAACTATTATAATAACCACTTTTATTTTTATGGTAACCTAGATCCACCTGGGTTGACCCCCTGGCACATGGCCCAGGATTTGCCCCGGACATGACTCTTGAGATTAATTTTAAAATTATAATAATAATCACTTTTATCCTTACGTTGACCCGAATCAACAATCAACCTCACTTGTGACACAGGCCTTACATCGAGTCAACCCTTGAATTTGGTTTTACAACTATGATAATAACCACTTTTATTTTTACACTTACTCGGGTCAACCTGACTCATGCCTTGACTAGTGTCCCAGGCTTTGCCCTAAATTGATCCAAAATCGAGTTTTAAAACTATGATAATAAATATTTTTATCTTAGTTGAACAATTTTAAAATTAAAAGTTTTTTATAAAGATATTTTAGAAATAAAAAATAACAAATTTTATCTCTAATCCTCTCTGTCCCTCCTATTTTGAAAGTAAAAATTCACTTCAAAATTGTCTAGAAACCAATTTATTTTTATGTTTTTTTTTTTCCAACCAAACATATTTTTATCGTCAGTACTTTGTACTTTCTATCCCAGACAGTAACCATTAGTGTCCCTTATAAACAGCATTCCGTGTTTTCTTGTATTACATGTTAAAGTTCATAAGAACACGGTGAGATTCACTTCCAAGCTTCCCTTGGTCATGGGGTTAGCAAATATATGGTGCTGAAACCGTTCTTGATTTTCAATCTTCAATTGGTATATCTTTAGCTTTACATCAGACAAGCATTGAAATTATTTAAGTTCCTTAAAGATAATCACGTTTCCACGAGCTACAACAAATACAAGGAGCAAGGAGCAACAGCAGCATTCAATCCTGTGCGAGAAAGAATATAAGGTAATATGAAAAATGGTTAACCAAAGTAGCATACCTGTATAACTTGCACATACAAATCAGGCATCACTGGTATTCTCTTCAAATGAAGGCTGAGAGGTCTTCAGGTGGTTCAATCCAGATATTCTCAAAAGGATCTTGCTCTCCCCAGTCGTAACACTGCTTACAAGGATAGTATCTACAATCATTGAGAGAATAAGATATGCAGCGTTTTCCAAAGAAACGAACTTTAGAGAAGTAGACGCTGTTTCTCATCATTCCAGGGAGGTCAGTTCTTGAATGAGATGACAAGAAACTGGCAAAAAGTGTCATACCATCAAGGGTTTTCATCTCTCGCCATACCATCTTTGGCTGATCTAACTTAAATATAATGGGGTTTTCACTACAACAAGTGTAAATAACTAGAATGTCTCCATTATGCTCTGACATAAACTTTCCCTTCCACCAATTTTTCGCAAAAAAATTTTCAGGGCATTTAGGGGGAGGCACAGCAAGAACATTCCAAGTTCGCTCCAGTGGGTCAAAAACACCAAGCCAGCCAGTGAGACTTAGACAGTAGAAGAATCCATTGCAGAAAACAATCTTATTCCAAATACTACTCACAAAAGGCAAGCGATTCTGGTAATTAACAGTAACCCACTCAGTTGCCCCTGGATGACAAGTACTGATTGCAACAATTGTGGGACTGACATGCCTAACTGTAAAAACTACACAGGTGTTAGATGTTGGGGCACAAGAGAAGGCAACTATCTGATATGTCAATTCAAATCTTGGCAGTTTGACAACTTCCTGAGAAAAAGGATCAAAGAAAAACACACGGTTTGTTCTGGGTCTGTATAGCAACAGCCAACCATCTCTAGTGTAGCAAACTCTGGACCCATACAACTCTGGCAACTCAAGCGAATAGGTCTTGCGTTGAGCTGGATCATAGAACTCATACATGTTACCAAATTTTGGAAAATACATAAGCCAGGGTGATTGGTTTACCACTCTGACAGAAATGGCTGCAGTGTTCCATCTTTTGCAGGCAACAGATGAACGGATATTGTCCTCAAGTGACAAGCGACACAAAATCAGTTCCAGAAGTTCTATAGGAAGGTCAGACCAAGTTTGTGTTTCCAGCTTCACTTTCTTATTCTTTGTTGTTGTTTTTTTATCATCCACCACTCTCGCAGATAACCTAGGTCAAGGAAAAATTATTTGACTGAGATCAGATAGAATCCTCATTTGCTATTTATAGGGAAGTAAAAAGAGTAAAAATGCAATTTATAACCATTTTTCAGCTTCACTTTTAGGGATAGTAGTGATAGATTGGGACCTTTATTGAAAAGTGGAATCTCTCAAATCAAAAACATTATGGAGTCAACAATCCCAAAAAACCGCTGCCATATAAAGGAATTGATTGCAGCTAGAAAGCATAAATGATATAATCTTGGTAACTGCATATTTTCTATGAGCTCAGTATAGTAAAAGGCAGTTGATTTACGAAAAGATC
>Ga0325405_1005025_pt1 | contig 13446 bp, 10 predicted proteins | sample PopdelMetagenome_21_FD_205663 | JGI IMG/M metagenome (GOLD analysis project Ga0325405, IMG submission 205663) | Populus deltoides microbial communities from Bellville, Georgia, United States - Xylem-Control-R2 | ecosystem: Host-associated > Plants > Phyllosphere > Stem > Wood/Secondary xylem... | reverse complement strand
GTTTTAAGTTCTGATATAAAAAAAATGCAAAGGGAGTAGTACAATCAGGATTTCATGTATTCTAACGAGGTATTATGGAACAAGAAGAGATTAGTGTTCTCAAAAAAGAAACCAAGAGTCTATGTCGTATTCTAGGGGAGATGCAACAAGAATTTAATGTGTTAACGGCATTAGTCGATGCCCAGCAAGCTTCAAAAGGAGAGGAGCAATGCTGTAATGATGATAGATAAAAGAGAGAGGACGAATCATCTTGAAGAGAGAGGGAATGATACAATATGGGCAATAAAAAAAAATTAGATGCAGATTCTAACGTAAAATGCATAACTATCCAGTTTCACAGCAACTGTCATAATTCTCAATCTGACCGTTGGATCGGGCTGCAAGTTTACATGGAGTCTCTTGACATGTTGTCTATCTTGGGTTAAAATTGTAAATCAATCGGAGTTCAGGAAGACATCACAATAATGGTAAATAGAGGCTATACGAATTTTGTTATTTACTTCCTTTCGACTTGTGGACTTCCTATTTGGCTAAGATTCTTGTCCTACAAGGATGTGACAGCTTGTTTTAGGAATCTCCTAGGTCTACAAGGATTTTTAATGGGCTACAATATAATTTCCAAATATGACAAGGATTCATATATGTTTCAGAATCAGTTTCTTACAAGGATTCCTTATTCATTATAGCTACAATAAAGAAAGAAGACTTCAAGATTAATTCTACCTTCTGATCAAATTTCCTAGTCTATTTGAAACTTCTTAAGAATGACAAATCTGATTCTAGCATATTTAAGATAGTAATTTTCATATTTTTATTATGTCTTTAGGTTATTATTACTTATTTGGGTCAATTGTAAATGAGTCTCATATAAGTCCACCCAAGAGGGATCCATTAGGGTTTATTTAAGTCTAGAGTTAGTATAAATAAAGGCATAATCAGACATGTAAGTTTGGTTTTGTAGCCTCCTTAACCTAAGCAATTAAGCCCAAAGGGGTGTTTTAACACCTAATACCCTAAAGTCAACTGACTTGGGAGCTATTGACTTAATGCTTGTTACATGGGTTGAAGAGAAAGCTTAAAGGAATCAAACATTGCACTATCTACATTTTAGTATCTGCAACCTCAGTTACTAAGCTAGTAGGAGTGTCTCAACACCTAATGCCCTAAGACCCTTTATTGCATCTACATTTTGTTTCGGGTAAGCGAGTTTGTCCGTCGATGCCCCTTATAGGGTTTATACCCTTTATTGTATTTTGCTATTTTTTTGGTTAATATACTTACCTTATCCAAAAAAATAAAGCCACTTCTTGTTAGGGAGACCATGGCAATATTGATGCGAACCTCGTGATCACATGGTCACGCAACCCATACGCAAAAACACCAATTCCCGGAAAGCCAAGTAAATCAGGTTTGATAGGAGTGTGACACAAAGATAACTTGTACCTAGGTACCAACACTATTGGAAACGGAGACCCCCACCCAATGAATATTGATTCACGAATGAAAAGTATAAGGATGACGCCACGAAGACAGTTGTTCTTCGATAAGTCATTTTTAGTCCTTTAGAGAACCAAGGATGGGAGATTATCCCATCAACACACAATAAGTGCAGCAAAGAAGTTCATTGATATGAAAATTGTGTGACCTTACATGTTTGGTTATGCTTTTATTTATACTAACTCTAGACTTAAAAGAAACCCTAATGGACCCTCCTTAGGTGAACTTATATGAAGCCCACTTATAATTGACTCAAATAAGAATAATAACCCAAAAACTAAGAAGAAAATAATAAAAATTCAAAAATTAGCATCCTAAATATGTTAGAATCAGATTTGTCACTCTTATGAAAATTGTGTGACCTTACATGTTTGGTTATGCTTTTATTTATACTAACTCTGGACTTAAAAGAAACCCTAATGGACCCCCCTTAGGTGAACTTATATGAAGCCCACTTATAATTGGCTCAAATAAGTAATAATAACCCAAAAACTAAGAAGAAAATAATAAAAATTCAAAAATTAGCATCTTAAATATGCTAGAATCAGATTTGTCACTCTTAAGAAGTCTTAAATAAATTAGGAAAAATCTAATTTGAAAAATTTGTGTTGCTGCCCCCCTTTGATGTCCTTGATTAGCTTGGATTTCCTTGTTTAACTTGGACAAATAAGAAAACAAATTTCCTCCTTTGTTGCTGATTTAATTACTTTCCTTCCTAACTTAGGAAAAACATCAAATAGTTCTCCCCTCTTTAGGAATAAGATATGACCAACTTCCTTACTTAATTAGGAGATTAAATTGCTGAATTTTTATCCTTGTAGCATTAGGAAAAAAAAAACAAGCCTAACAAGGTTGGTATTGGGCCGAACACATCAACCCATTGTTCCACACAAATTGGGCTCTTCTTGGACCTGAACTAGATGAATTAAAGGTTGTCCTTCATGCTCTTTAAAAGTCTCAAACCCCTCTAGGTTTATTTTGCTCTGTATGTTCTAAATAAGTCCATTCAATGCTTTTTTAAGCTTCTTTGCCCTAACTCTTGTGATTGGCCCAATTGGCACTTTCAATGGGTCGTTAGCATGATTATGCTTGGTGTTGGGCTAATTCGCATCAAATATGATAGGATGGCAATTTATGATGGGGTTAAAATAGGTATACCATTGTAAAAGATGGTAAAACCATAACTCTTGTACCTCTTACACCCAAACTAGGGGTGATAAAAAAAACCAAGAAATCGATTAAACCGAGAAAACCGAAAAAAAATAACTGCAAAAACCGAACCGAAAAAAACCGATTAAAATATTTAAAAACAATTCTAGTTCGGTTCGGTTTTGTAAGGCAAAAACGGGTTAACCCAAACCGAACGAACCAGTTCAAAAAAAGGTACTATAAATAGAAAAAATAATTTGCCCAGCAGTAACCCTAGCTAACCCCCTCTCGCCTCTCCTTCTCCCTCTTTCTCTCCCTCTCCCTAGACTTAGAAATATAGAGTGGCAGAGATCCAAAACAACCAGCCAATCATATATGCATCTTCAATCTTGTCAACATTCTCTTAAATGCAGAGAAGATAAGATATTCAGCTTATCTTGTCAACATTCTTTTTGATATTTTTTATATAAAAAAAACATGGGTTTTGTTTTTCAGCTTCTAGGCTTCTGGATATTCTTTTAAATGCAGAGAAGATAAGATTTATCTATATAAGAAGATTTGGGATTTTGATTTTAAAAAATCAGGTTTGGATTTTTGGCATTTGGGTATTTGAAAAATATAGGAAAAACCATGTTTATTTTGCAAGAAATTTAAGGTTTTGATTTGCAGCAAAGTTTTGGATTTGGGATATTGATTTTATTTTTATTTTTATTTTTTAATTGAAATCAGTGGTGTTGATTTTTGGTTTTTGGTTGTTTGCACAATTTAGGGAAAACAACATTTGTGAAAAGGCATCTAGCGAGTTCGAAAAGAAATATGAGCTTATAGGTTTTCTTGGTTTTTTGAAATTAAGAACCGAACCGAACCGGACCAGACCGAAATCGGTCAGTTTGACTCTGTTTCTGTTCGATTTCAGTTTTTTTTAAAACCGGTTTGGTTGTTTTTTAAGGTAAAAACCAAACCGAACCGAAAATAATCACCCCTAACCCAAACATATGTATGATGATCAAATAAAGCTGGAATGAGAGCATAAAGCTATAGGGAGAGAAAATCAAGGTAAGGAACCAAGGGGAAATAAGACCATTAGATTCAACCAATACCTAAAACACCATTACAACCCATTTGGCCAACACTCTAAAAAATTTAGACCATTCAACAACTACTCGAAAACACTCAAATCTGGCCAAGAGTGGAGGTAAGACAAGAGGAGTGAAGAAAGTCAGGAAGGGTGATGAGAATTGTTTGGAAAAGCTAAAGAAACAATCGAATTTTTATGCTAGAGAGGGTGAGGTCAGATATGCATTTTTCACTAACAAGCCAATGATTTTAATTGTGTACAGAGAGGCTTACTTTAATACTAACTAGTTCGCTGGGCATCAGTTCCAAACTAGGACCTTGGTCCAACCATCAGCCCATTCGCAGGGCACCATTTCCAAACCAAGACACTGATCCAATCATCAGTCCATTCACCAGGTGTCAGTCTCAAACCAGGAACTGGTTCAACCATCATTTAAGCACTACATATAAATATAAAAATTTGAACTACATCTTATTAGGGACTAAGTTAAAGAATTAAACAATACTTTAAATTAGAGATCTAAGTGTCAAACACCTACTAAAAATCTGTGCTCTGCTAGTCATCCCCTGCTCTTGTCTATTTCCCATAATTTCACCTGTACCAATAGTTATACTAATTTAAATTTCAATACATGCCTAAATGCATAAATTTTAGAAACCCAAAAATTTATCCTGCTGATTCCTGGTTTTTGACCTATCTTCAGTTTTTCTTCCATATTTAGAGTTTTATCTCTCCAATTTAAGCAATGTCAATTTCATTTGAAAGGTAACATCAATATCTACAACTTTCATGAAGATGAATATACCGAGTTTTTCCATCTACATGCCTAAATTCACAAATTTCAGAAACTTAAAAATTTATCCTGCTAATTCCCAGTTTTTGACCTACCTTTAGTTTTTCTTCCATATTTAGTGTTTTGTCACTCCATTATAAGCAAAGTCTTTTTCATTTGAAAGGTAACATCCATATCTATAACTTCTGTGAAGAAAAGTATCTCAATTTCTGTCATATTAGGGTCCAAAGCTTAGTAGAGAAATTGAGAGACAACCTGTTTAGTTTTGATTTCTAAGTTCAACAAGTATAAATTCATTTCCTGTGCATTTTTCCATCATTTCCAGCCACTATAAACACAAAATGCCTCTACCTATCATTATTTAACAAATTTCTTAAACCTATACTAAGGTATTCTAAAATCTCAATTATTCAAGAAAAACACAAACAAATTCAAGTGACTTAATAAAAGAGCTTGTTACCTTCTATTACAAAACAATGAGTCAAGAGATTGAGAACAACCCCTTTTTTTTTTCTCCTTCCTTCCTTCTTCTAACCCTTCCCTTCCTACTAGTAAATTCTCAAAGTTTTCTCAAAGTTTTCTTACTAGATCTTACTTGAAGCACTCTTAGTTCACTTACTCTCACTTTTTTTTTTTGGATTCAAAGGATGAATTTACAAGATTTCCTCTCAATTTTCTTATGGAAGAAGAACCTTATGGAGTATACATTTATGTATATTAATTTGGTCGGTATACAAACTTAGAAAATTAATTTCTTATTATATATTAATTTATGCCAATTCACATGCACAAAACCATAATTGAATATGTATTTGTTTATGTAAAATTTTAACTCAAATAATTATTTCTTTGCTTTTCTAATTACAAGAGTGTTTGGAAATGCGGGCCAATTCGCGTTTCTAAAAAATTCAAAAATTTTGTTTTTGCTAAAAATTAATTTTTTTATGTTTTGGATCGTTTTGATATGCTGATCTCAAAAATAATTTTTTTAAAATGAAAAAACATTATTTTGATGCATTTCGAAATGAAAAGAACTTTGAAAAGCAACCTCAACCACACTCTCAAACAGGCCATAACAGGTCTGCTGTCCAACATTTACAGATCTTGAAAGATCATCTCTCTCTCTCTCTCTCTCCCTCCTATCTTTCTCTTTCTCATTGCATAACCCCTCTAAGTTTTTCTGATGTCAGCAAAAGACTTAATTGAAATCTTCGAAAATAGAGTACATAATGAAATAAAAAAAGGGTCTAACATAACATCTTGTAAATAAGAACAATCAACAAAGTTTGTAGTATTGTAGACCTAGAAATGCAAATGACCCAGAAAAGCAGATGGTTAATTAACCTACTTCACAACACCCAAAGTTTTTTCTTTATATCGGCATGCAAACCATGTAATGCAAATGGTTAATTAACCTACCTCACAGCACTATATGTTCACAATATTGTAAACAAGAACAATATATAACACCCAAACTTTAATTCATGTATTATTAAAACATGAAATTAGTTAAATATTTGTAAAAAAAGAAACATAATCAATTTTACATCACCTTCTCTTTTTGTTCATAGACAAGTTTTCAAGATCTCCTTGTTCTTGTGCCTCCCAAACCAACAAATCTAAAAATAGATTCATAACAATAAATACGAAATTGTGAGAAACAATAAAAAAAAATAGACTTCATTTTTTTTCCCTACAACTACAAAACAAGAAGATGCTAGATCATGTAGTAATTTTGCGGAAGACAAGTACAGAAGACAAAAAAACTATTCACAGTGACAACAATAAAAAAATGAAAAAAAATTACCTTTTTAAACAAATCTATAAGATCATTACATTGTAGAAGCTATCGAGTAGAAAAAAGAAAGGGAAATTATTTTTGATAATAGAGGAGAGAAGATGGTCGGAGGAGACAAAAAGATCTCAATTTTTTTTATGAGAGAGATGAAGAATTTGACTGATTAATAAAAGATTACAAAGTATTTTTGCTCTAATTTTTTAGATGAATTGTTGAGGTTTTGGGGAGTTTGATATTCTAATGGCTTTTTATTTTTCTCATTAGGATGTGTTATGTCGGTGGATCTTAAGAAATAAGGTAAGCTGCTATTTGCAAAGCTCAAATATCTTGCTTTTATTCAACCTCGGGTGTAACCTCAATTCTTAGTGGGTCTCACCAAAATAAAACTCGGTTTTAACGTAACCAAACACATATTCCCATTGCTCACTTTAAACCTCATACGCAGCCATACTATCAAACATCACCTAAGTATATTAAACAAAAAGACATGACCAAGTAAAGAAAACAAAACATACGAGGATGGGGATGAAAGTAATAAAAGGACCTTTAAAATACAAATTCAATATAATAAGGGTGAATGAAACCATTTTAAACTAGATTTATTCTACTATGCTTCTCTTTACTTTATGTTTTATGTTTAAAAGATCCCTTTACTTTTTTTTCTTAATATTAACCCTACCACTACATTTTTATTATCATTATTACACCTTTATGTAAGTTAATATTCCTAACATTATTAAAAATTGACATGTGACATATGTTCATGTCATAAAATTGTTGTTGATGTAAACTTTATTTTCAAAATCATATTGAGAATTTGCCAAAATCATATTGAGAAATTGTTTAGTTCAGATCATTATTACTAGACCTATCATAATTCCTAACATTATTAAAAATTAACATGTGCCACTTGTTTTTTTTTATTTCAAACTATGTTTGAGTGCATTTTAAAAATATATTTAGCTTGAAAAGGTATTAAATTAATTTTTTTATGTTTTTTAATGATTTTGAAATATTGATGTCAAAAATAAAAAAAATAAAAAAATTATCTTAATATATTTTCATGCAAAAATTATTTTTAAAAAATACTTTATACTACAATACCAAGCAGACACTCAATGCAAGGTTCTTCCATGAAAATTCAACACATCCAACAATATACTAAATGGGAGCACTCAAAATTATCACATCAATGATCAATCTCATAAATATTAAAAGCAAGCACTCACCTATAGCAACAAATCAAAGTTTAGACATCGGAATATTACTGTCTCAATTCAAAATGAACACTTAACTGTAAAAGTTGATACAAATTAGGTACTAAAATATACATCCTGGGTGTAGTGGTGGTGAAGCTCCGTCAACCGCAACCCCACCCAAAAAAAACAAAACGTATATTTTTGTTTACCTCCAATCCAATTCATGAAATCGACAAAAGAAAACAAATTCTTGTAATCCTCTTATCCCCACAGCACAAAAAAGAAAAAAGAAAAAAGAAAAAAGAAAAAAGAAAGAAAATCTCCAAACACACAATCTATCGCTTCTCTCAGCAATCAATCCTAAACCCTAAAAGAAAAGAAAATGGAATTCACTTGTTTACACAACAAATGCATTTCACCTTCTCTTACTGTTCTCTCTAGGGTTTCAATTTCATTTTCCAATCTTCCTAAACGCGCCGTTTCATTTTACCGGCGGCGGAGAAATTTGTGCTTTGCAACATTAGTCGATGGGAAACGTACTAGTGAAGTTGTGAGCAAAAGAGGAGGAGAAGAAGAAGACGAATTTGGGGATTTGAAGTCGTGGATGCATAAAAATGGATTGCCTCCTTGCAAAGTTGTGCTTAAAGAAAGACCTTCTCATGACAATAAACTTCGACCTATTCATTATGTTGCTGCTAGCGAGGATCTTCAGGTCTTTTTAGGGTTTTATAATTTGTGAATTTTTTTTGAAAATCATTTTGTTTTTTTTTTCGTTATTAATTGTTGTGTGCGTTTGAGCTTTTTGCAGGCCAGTGATGTGGCTGTTTCGGTGCCCAATTCGCTTGTTGTTACACTCGAGAGGGTTTTGGGAAATGAGACTCTTGGTAAGGTGGAGTGTTTTCAGCACTTTTTTGATTGTGTATTGTGCTGGGGATTTAGCTGTGGTGAATGTTCATTGTTGATTTCATGTAGTCAATTAGTGTGTTGTGAACTTAGAAAGGTTAAAATGGGTTGAGATAGTAAATTTCATTCATACTAGATAGATTATAATCTTGCTATTCTGCTCTTGCACTTGTTACCATTTATCCGTACAGTTTTCTGATGCATAGTGCATGCGGAAGTTATCCTCATTCGTTATTTCAAATGGTGCAAGTCTTTTTGTGCAAGCTGTTTTAAGCTTTCAATTCTCAATCATAGGAGAAACTCCATAAAGCAACAAAGATATTGTGTTTGGAATCATGTTTGTTCATGCAGTCGGTTTCTGGTAATGCTTTGAATCTGCACTGTCAACTTTATGGGAGTGTTGGTGGGGAGGGATTTGCCTCTTCTATGCCATCTTATTCAGTTTCGAGAGTATTAGCAAACAGGTAGGGAATGTATGTGTTTGTGTAAACTGTTTCTTTGCTTGACTAGATAGTGAAACCCCACAGCATGCTATAAGTGAAACCATGATAAATGTCAGTGTGACTAATTTAGGTGTTCAGCTTCCATGAAAAACTTACCTTGAACCAATTGTAAGATATTTTTTTCTGTCTGCTTGATCGTTCATACAGCGGAACTCTTAACCACAAACAAATTATCGGAATTGGCATGCTTGGCCTTATACCTGATGTATGAGAAGAAGCAAGGAAAGAAGTCATTCTGGTATCCATATATAAGGGAGCTTGATCGTCAGCGAGGTAGGGGTCAGCTGGCTGTGGAATCTCCACTTTTATGGTCTGAGGCTGAATTGGCTTACCTGACTGGTAGCCCAACTAAGGTACTAAATATGCTTTGTGATCATTTGAATTCTGGCACATTATTTTATTGATCTCCTTTATAAATAAAATTGATGCTATGCTCCATGGTTAAGACTAGATTTATGTTGGTGAAGTAGGCTGAAGTTCTTGACAGGGCAGATGGAATTAAAAGAGAATATGAGGAGCTAGACACTGTTTGGTTCATGGCTGGTTCTCTATTTCAGGTTATACCTTTGTTGTTTCCAATTTGAAAGCTCTCTACATTATTTCCTTGCTACTTTCTTCAAAGAGATTTAATATTGTTACCTTCTGACATTCTTTTGATATCCATGTCCATATTGCAGCAATATCCATATGATATACCTACTGAAGCCTTTCCCTTTGAGATTTTTAAACAAGCTTTTGTAGCCATTCAATCCTGTGTGGTGCATTTACAGGTATATTTGCCCTGCTAGCAGAGCGATAACACGTGTGTCATATCCCCACCCCCCCCCCCTCCCCCGTGTATTATCATGTTGGCGGACTTAGTTCAGCTTGAATTGGTTGATAGTACAGAGTATACACACCAATTATGAAGGCTCATAATATGTGTTTTACTTTTAAAACATCCTACTACAAGATATGATTAGTAGAATAGGTAATACAATACAATTGGTACATAAATTTGTTCTTTTTGTGAGTGGTTATTCTGTTGTCATGTTTTTCCATATCTTTTTCTTCACAGTAAGTAATATTTTCCTTTTCACAAGTAATAATTCTTTCTATCTATCCTTCTACATCTTCTTTTCTGTCAGTTTGGCTATTATCATGGGGTGATCTTGGACTCCTTTTGAGCTTACAATTGCTGCTTTCTAAGGCATGAACATTAGCCTTTGTGCATCTTCTTCTCTGTTGTTACTGCCTTGCTCTTTCTCGGGCCATTTCATCTTAGCTCTGTGCCATACATTATGCTTGATTCATACAGAATTTGATGGATGCCATTTGGACTGTGGCTGCAAAATCATGAGCGCAGTTTTGTCATGGAGTGTATTCATTGTAAATGTTAAGCAATCCGCGTATGCCATTTAAGTTGCTTTTATTTCTGATTTTGTTGCTCTTCTGAGTTCTGCTAATTTGCTGCATTTCTTTGCTATGCTAGCTTAGGATGTCTATTGTGGTGGTTTTTAGATATAGCTATTTTTGAATAAGTCAATCTGATTGATCTATTGATGCTCTTAAATGTTCAGAAAGTCAGTTTGGCTCGAAGATTTGCTTTGGTTCCTCTTGGACCACCTTTGCTAGCATACAGTAGCAACTGCAAGGCAATGTTAACTGCTGTTGATGGTGCTGTTGAATTAGTGGTTGATCGACCATACAAGGCTGGGGAGCCCATTGTTGTATGGTATGTAAATTGCTTTGATGGCCTTAATTTCATTTTGTTCTGCAGGACTCGGTTTTTTTCATTAAGAAATTTGAAATTTGCATTTTCAGGTGTGGGCCACAGCCAAATTCAAAATTGCTTTTAAACTATGGCTTTGTTGATGAAGATAATCCTTATGACCGAATAGCAGTTGAGGTGATCTTAATTTTCCCCCTTCTGTATTGAAATATTCATATGTTTGGATGTTATCTGTATTGATATGTATTATGTACTGTATGATCCAGGCAGCACTGAACACTGAGGACCCTCAGTATCAGGACAAGAGAATGGTTGCTCAAAGAAATGGGAAATTGTCAGTACAAGTTTTTCAAGTATGAAACAAATTTCCTGCGTAGGTTATTGTATAGGTCTCTTCTTTCAGATCTTTTAATATGTCCCTGCTGCAGGTATACGCTGGAAAGGAAAAAGAAGCCGTGTCAGATATTCTTCCTTATTTGCGATTGGGATATGTATCAGATCCTTCTGAAATGCAATCTGTAATTTCTTCTCAAGGTCCAGTTTGTCCAGTAAGTTCATTTTTTTTCAAATCATATGTGATTTTATTTATTTTTGGATGTTTAGTATGGTGAATGCATCCCCATTTTCTTTCTTTTGTTTATTCTTTTTTTTTTTTATGGTAAGAAATCAGGATTCATCGATATTGTTCTTATCACTCTCAAGTTCTGGTCAATTGATTTTTACTAAAATTTGGAATCCATGCTAATCATGCTTTATGCAGAGATCAATGATTTTTAGGAGGGATAATTGCTCTATTAATATACCAACTTCACACTTTTTTTCAATTAAGTACATGAACTTCAATTTTTTTTGTTTGAGTGTACCGACTTTTTTAAAAAATTTCATTGAAGTAATTTGGTCCACCTTCCATCAATTCTTCTGTTATTTTGATGACATGCCATTTTCTATTAAATTGTTATTGGTACTCCAACTTTCATTTCATGTCCAACTTTCGTTTTATGTCAATCATGTACAACAACTTTAATCCTTTTCATTTTGATACACCAACATATTTTTTTGTTCTAATCAAGTACATTTTTTAATTGACCAGGTTCCTTTACGTAGGTAATTTTTTTTAACGTGTTCTCTTTGTCATGATTCCATCCACTTTCCATTTATGTTGCAATCATATGATATTTATTTATTTGGTTAAAATTATAAATATTTTAATTAAATCAATAATTTATTTTTTAATGTTAGTTAATTATAAAATAGTTTTTATTCTTTATTTAAATGATTTACCAAAGAGTTTATTTTAGTTTTTTACAAGCATTTATTTTAATTTAAAATATTTAATTTATTAAAATAATCTTATTTTAGAGGGTTCTTTTACTAAATAAAACTCACATTAGAAAATGAAAAATTGACTGAAGTACTTTATTGGAACAATAAAAAATGTTGGTGTGTCAAAATGAAAAATATTAAAGTCTATACTTGATTGATGTAAAACTAAAGTTGGAGTACCAACAACGATTTAAGGACAAATGACATATCATCAAATAATTGAAGAATTGACGGATGATGATCTGAAGTATTTGATTGAAATTTTTGAAAAAGTTGGTATACCCAAAAAATAAAAATAAATCAAAGTTCATGTATTAAATTGTGAAAAGGTGTAAAGTTAGTGTCCTAATAATGCAATTATCTCATTTTTAGGATTTATGGTTGGACTTGTATGTATGGCAAAGCTTCGTGAGCTAACCTTAGCTGCCATGTCATGAGGAGAGCTTTGTCTTTTAGTTTTTTTTCTTTTTTATTCTTGCAATATGAGCATTATGGAGCAAGGTCTGGTAAATTGTGATGGATTTTACCTATGCCTATGACTCTGGAGATCTATATTTAATGAAATTCGTATGGACTTTCTCTAGTTAAATGAAACATGGTTCCTATCTTCCCAAGATTCACTCTGAAATTGCTTAGCTGTTACAGGTAAGCCCTTGTATGGAACAAGCAGTGTTAGATCAGCTTACTGTTTATTTTAGAACGCGCCTTGCTGGCTATTGTACCAGCATAAGTGAAGATGAGTTGATGGTAAGGCTTTACCGACCCCATTGATAGTCTAATGTGCTGGTGATAGAGGTTTAATCCAAAATAATTTTGCTGCACTAGTTGGCAGATCCTAACTTGAACCCCAAGAAGCGAGTGGCTACTCAGCTTGTTAGATTGGAAAAGAAAATGCTGAAGGCATGCTTGCAGGCTACAGTTGATTTGATAAACCAGTTACCTGATCACACCATGCCTCCATGCCCAGCTCCTTATGCCCCTTTATTGAAATGAAAAAGGTACATCTTTCTTTCTCTCTCCCTGCTGTATGTTTACTTCTTACATGTTTGCTTATTGTATACATCTTAACTCATCTTAACATGGATCAACTTGGTGTAGGTAACATTATTTGTGCATGGATTGTGTGGAATAAGAAGTTACTTTGCTGTCCTCGGGCTCATGGATTCCAAACGAGGAATATAAACCAGGTTAGTGGAATGGAGCCTCCACACATTGCTTTTGATGAATGCTTTCATGAATAACGCTGTGACTGTTAAAACTAAGGGATAACATGTCTTTGTGCAGAGGATCATTATTATGAACACATAAACAGTGGCTGAACTGTTACAGTTATTATTAGTTAGCCTGTTTGGAAGTGTGGCTGTGGTTACTTTTCAAAGTGTTTTTCGTGTTGAAATGCATTAAAATATTGTTTTTTCATTTTAAAAAAATTATTTTTGAGATCAGCGGATCAAAACGATACAAAAAAAATAATTTTTAGTGAAAAAAAAAA
>Ga0325405_1005024_pt1 | contig 13449 bp, 9 predicted proteins | sample PopdelMetagenome_21_FD_205663 | JGI IMG/M metagenome (GOLD analysis project Ga0325405, IMG submission 205663) | Populus deltoides microbial communities from Bellville, Georgia, United States - Xylem-Control-R2 | ecosystem: Host-associated > Plants > Phyllosphere > Stem > Wood/Secondary xylem... | reverse complement strand
TTTTAAAAGTTTATAAATAATAAATAAAGAATATGATTTAAATAATATGATTTTTTTATTATTATTATTATCTAAATGGGATTTGAGTAATTTATTGAACAATACTAACCTATCACATTTAAAAGTTTATAAATAATAAATAAAGAATATGATTTAAATAATATGATTTTTTTTATTATTATCTAAATGGGATTTGAGTAATTTATTTAATTATCTATTTAAAAAAAAACTTAACAATATAGTATCTAAAATTAGTTTGAATAATTCAATTATTTTTAACAATTATTAGTTTTAATAATTCAATTCTTGCAATTATCTATTTGCATGTATGCCCACGATTATTTGTCTAAAATAATATAGTATTAAGTGAGTATATGGTAACTAATGAAGTCGTGAAAAGACTTCAAATAAAAAAGTGGGCTTTTCTTGGTTATGTCCTAGGCTGGTGGGGCAATGACCTTGGTTGTTTCTGAAAAAGTAGTTCCTAATGAAAATAAAGGGCACTCACCATAGAAAGTTCCACATTGGTGCGTGCATAGGGAATCCTCGGGTGCCAGGAGATTAGTGTTGCAATTCGCATAGACAGAGGGCGCAACTCTGCATAAAAAATTCATGTGTGCGAGGAAAAAATATGGTGTTGGCATAGAGAATTTGTCTGAGAACAAAAATACAAGAAAGATATGTTTCACACGACCTAGTTTGGCAAAGAAGAAGAAAAGAAGAGAGAGAGAAAAAGTCAAAAGAGAGAGAAAATGAGGAGAGAGACTAGGGAGAGAGAAAAGTGAGAGAGGTCGGGCGACCATAATTTTTTTTTGAAAAAGAAAAGCCAAAACTAATGGCATTTTTATTGTACAAATATAATTCACTATTTACCATAATAGTGTAATTTCTTTTTTTTCCCTTCCCGAAAAAACCAATGACCTTATTGTTGAGGATATTTTGATCTTTTTACACATCTCATTAGTCATTAAAAAATTGACAAGGATATAAATATCTTTTCAATTTATTTTAGTATATTAAAATGACCTAATTATCCTCTAAGTCAAACTCTTTAAAACTGTCAAAGAGAGTTACTTTTTTCTTTTTATTTTTTTAAATATAGTTAAATGACAAGTTTACCCTTGAAATAAAAAAATTAAACCTTGCATCAAGAGGCCTTTTGGTCTTTTCGCTCTATTTTATATTATTACCAATTTTATGGAGGGTAATTTGATCTTTTTATATAGATTAATTATTAATTAAATGGGAAAAGTTATTTGTGTGTGTCAGTTACACGCCAACGCGTGAGAGGCGCTTGCATATTTTGGGTGACATTTTGTGTCACCTCCTAATGGAAGAAAATGATTTTCCATCTTGTCGTTGGTTGTAAGCAACAATGCGTCATTTTCTTGTTAGGGTGATGGTTGTCGAAGGTGGTGGGGGTGGTATATTGTTAGTGGGTTCTTTTTTCTTCTCTCTCTCATCTCGTGAGAATTACAACTTAGTCCTCTTTATTTTTAATATTTCAACTTTAATCCCTATTTTTTTTTTATAATTCTTGTTCTTAGCCAATTTCTAAAAGTTTTACTTGTGTTTTAATTTTATTTTTCAATACCAATTTGTCATATATTTTTTTTCCAATTTGATCTTATTCTTTTGATTTTTTTTCTTTGTCCTTTTGTAAAAGTTTTATTAGTTTCAATTTCAACATTTAATCCAAAATTATAATATATTATTTTTTCTAATTTGGTAATCATTCTTTTTATTTTTGTCTTTTTGTTGAAGTTGTTCTTCTTTTTAATTTAACCCTCTAATAAAAACTTATAGTTCCCTCTAATTTATTTTTTATTTCGATTATAATCCTTATTTTTTTTATTGCTATTTTTTAAATTTTAGATTCTTTTGTGTGATTGATTTTTTTTTTTCTGATTTCATCCTTCTAGTTTAATAACTTAAATCATAGGTTTGAAAAGTTAACCGGGGTTGGCATATTTTTTTTCAGCTTATTTTTTTTATTTCGTTGTTTGACATTTTTTTAAAAAAAATTGACCTTTTTGACTTTCTTTGATTTTTTCCATCGGGTTATCCCGACTCTGTGACTTGGGATGCAGGTCTAGTGGGTTAACCTGAGCTGACTCGTTTATTATTGCCTAGATTACATGTCCATCATGCTAACTCGTGTTGACTTATGTCAATTGTTTTTTGTTTTTTTATCTAATTTCATCATTCCATATTCAATTGGTTGAAAATTGATTAATATTATTTTTTTCTCCTAAAAAGGGTTTTTTTTCCAAGTTATTATAGTTATTTAAAAAAACATTTATTTTTTTATCACATAATTAAAATAAAATATGATTATTAACTAGTTGAGATTATCATTTTTTAAAACTTGGTTTCATCGCCCAAACATATTTTATAACCTGTGTAGCTATACACCATAAGTAAATACTAGGTGACATGCTCGAGCGATGCCGCGGGCTTGTGGCATGTTTGTGCATTGTCGTGAATTTGTGAAAAAATCATATAAAAAAACTGTTATCATCCACAATATTTTAAAGGAAAAAACTACAAAACTATATTGTCAACCAGCTCAATATTAAAAAAACAAAATCAACAAAAACAATTATGAAAAAAAAAACAAAAAAAAAGAAGATGACAATTTTGGAAGAAAAAAAGCAAAAAGCAAAAAGCAAAAAATAAAAAAATGGAAAAAAAAACATGTGGGGAAAGTTAAACTAAATTTTTAATCAGCTCAATATTAAAATCATTTAAGAAAACATTGTAGCAATCTATAGTGTTTTAAGAGGAAATATACAATTATAATTTTCAACCAGCTCAATATTAAAAAAATCAACAAAGATAATTTTGACAAATATAAAAAAAATAAACAAAAGAAAAAAAAACATGCAAGGAAACACTATAACAATCTATAATGTTTCACGAGAAAATCTACAGTTGTAATTTTTAACCAACTCAATATCAAAAGCAATAAAAACGACAGATAATTTAAAAAAAAAAACATAAAAAAAATCATATGGGAAAACACTGTAGCAATCAACGATATTTTAAGGAAAAAAAGCTAAATTGTCAATCGGCTCAGGATGAAAAAAATAAATTTGAAAAAAACATATTTGGAAAAAAAACATCGATTAAAAAAATATATGGGGAAACACTGTAGCAAGGCAAAAATAATATGGGAAAACATTGTAGCAATCTACAATGTTTTAAATAATTACAAAGCTAAATTCTCAATCAACTTAATATGAAAAAAATAAAATCGACAAAGATAATTCTGAAAAAAAATTATTTAATAAAAAACCATGTAGAGAAACACTGTAGCAATCTAGTGTTTTAAAGAAAAAAATTAAAAAAATAAATTCTCAATCAGCTCAATAATAAAAAAATAAAATCAATAAAAATAATTATGAAAAAAAAGAAAATATAAAGAAGAAAGACAATTTTGGGAAAAATTTATAAAAACAAAAAAAACGTGGGGAAAGCTAAAGCTAAAGCTAAATTTTCAACCAACTCGACATTGAAAAAATAAATTCAACAAAGATAATTAAAAAAAAACATGTGGGGGAAACACTGCAGCTAAACAAAAACCATGTAAGGGAAACACTGTTGCAATCCATGATGTTTTTTTTTTAAAAAAGCTACAAAGCTAAGTTCTCAAGCAGCTCAATATGTATATATAAAATTGACAAAGACTATTTAAAAAAAAAGTCAATTTTGAGTAAAAAAAATGAAAAAAAAACATGTAAAAAAAAGGAAACAAAAGCGAACAAAAAAAAACACGTGGGAAATTATAGTGTTTTAAAGAAAAAAAACTAAAAAAACTAAATTTTCAACTAGCTTAATAGGAAAAAAAATAAAATCAACAAAAATAATTCTGAAAAAAACAAAACAAAAAAATGTAAAAAATGACAATTTTGGAAAAAAAGAAAAACAAATAAAAAAATAAAAAAAAAACATGTGGGGAAAGCTAAAGCTAGATTATCAGCCAGCTCAATATTGAAAAAATAAATTCGATAAAGATAATTTTTTAAAAAAATATGTGGGAAAACATTGCAGCAAAACAAAAACTATATAGGGGAAACACTGTAGCAATCCATATTTAAAAAAAAAACTATAAAGCTAAATTCTTAATCAACGTAATATAAAAAAATAAAATCTACAAAGATCATTTTGAAAAAAAAAATAAATCATAAAAAAAACAATGTATGAAAATATTATAGTAATCCATAATGTTTTAAAGAAAAAAACTATTTAGTTAAATATTTAAAAAAATTAATAAAAATAATTTAAAAAAATAAAAAAAAGTCAATTTTAGGTAAAAAAAAAGAAAAAAAAACATGTAAAAAATAAAGAAGAAATAAAAGCAAAAAAAAAAAAATTACTACAGTGAAACTTACGCGTTTTAAAGTATTTGTTAGTTTTCATAAATTATTCAATTTTTTTTCTTTTCTTTTATTTATTTTTAAGCCCCCCAGATATCTGTAAAGATTCAGTAATGCTCCATTAATTGAGCTCATTGTTTTCAGTTAACCGAAAAAAAAAAAGGTTTCCAGCTTCCTGATTGAGGCATTGAGCATGGGACTCCAACATTACAACTCATACCGGCACAGAAGTAAGCCAACATCCACCCACCACGTAACCTGGAAACAAATCCTATTTACCACAACACCCTCTCTTCAAATCCCAAACCCCTCTGATTGGTCCACATAACACATCCTAAAAAAAAAAACACAGCAGCAGAACACAAAATTAAAAAACCCCATATAACTGCCAGAATTCACATCTACCAGTCTTTTTCAGAAAACGGAAGACTGACTGGTGAGTCAGTTCCAGTAACTCACCATCATCATCAACTCTCATGGACTCCCCTCTTCAAATTCTCCAAGGTTTGCTCCAATTTCTCCCTCTAGGGTTTACTTAGGTTTTCCATTTTTTCTCCAATTAACCATCTTTTCTTTCCTTCTAGAATGGCACAGCCGGATCAAATTTCTGTTTCTTCTAGGGATCATTCCACTGCTGCTGCATCATCATCTTCAAATCACACTTCTTTTCCAGTCCGCGAAGAATATGATCATGATCATGATCAACGGTTACGTCAACTCGAATTTAGACAGCCAGAGATAGAGCAGCAGCAGCGGGAATACATTGAAATTTCTAATCGAGGGAATTATTTCGGGTTTAATGATGTAGCTTCTGTTAGAGATGACACGTGGTCTTGTGTCGTCGTGGTTCTCACGTTCTGGTTCTTCGGTTTGTATTTATTTAGCAATTAAAGTTTCTCTAGAATTACTTCTGTTTATTTTATTTTTTTCCCCTAATTTTGATTGCCAAAAATTAGATTACATTTTATAGGTTTTTAGTGTTAAATGCGGTTGTTGGTTTTAATTTCTGATAATTAATTGTTTATTTGACAGTGTCGATGACTATGATTTTGGGGGTATATGGTGCTATGAGTCTAACCCTAGGACCGAAATGCTCGGTTCTTTTACAACCTACTCCCATATTTGTGCAGTCTATAAAGGTAAATTCGTGATTTTATTTGTAGTTATTGAACTTGTACCGAGGGCCGAATGGTTTGGATGCTTTTTGTTATGGATTTAAGAGAGGGTCTCGAACTTGATTTGGTATTTTGTTGTAATTTTGATAGATTTCGGTTGGTTTTCTCTAGGTGGAACAATTATATGATACTAATCCGGGGCTGATACTATATGGGTTATATACATCTCCTCCGCTTGATGTTGCTGAGACTTGGAATAGAACTCTTAATTTCTCTGTTTCGCCCGATTCTCACAAGGCAAGTGTTGTTTTATGGGAAATGGTGTCATGCTTTGAATTGGTTTTGGTGCTTGTGGGTATTCTTATGCATATTTTGCTTTTTTTCTCTAGGACATCATGTATTTTCTGAATGAGGGGTCTCAAATAAATATTTCATACAGGGTGAACTCCCCGATCTCCTCCGTTTTCCTTGTAATTGCACAAGGTACACTTAGGAACTGTCTAGTTTATATGTTTTGTGTTTTTCTGGAAGTCATATATGCTTGCTTCTAGGTACATAAATCTAGTAAGTCCATGAATTGGGAATTAGTTATCTTGCTTTGTTGGCTATAAAATTGGTTTTTGAGTTTAATTTCCATGTGATTCTGAATCTGAAAAAATTGCAGGGAGTGAAAGCCTTTCTCAATGGCTTGAGAATCCAACTCGTCCAAACACCACTTTATCATGGAATGTCATTCAAGGTAGATAGGTGTTGAGATTTTGGTGTTTTCTTCATATAAGTACGTTAACTGATATGCATTTTTTTCTCTCACAGGAAGTGGTTTTGTCCAGCAGAGTATATTCACATCTGCAAGCTACTATGTTGCAGTGGGTAACTTGAACTCAGAGGAAGTTGAGGTAAGTTTGCAGAGTAGTAACCTGTATTTGTATCATCAATTGATCTCCTGTTCTAGGAATGTTTTACTAGCAATTAATAAGATATAATCCAAGAATACCTTATTGCTTCTACTACCAACCACAGATAGAACGTCCTTTGTTTGTGTAGTTCTTTGGCTTCCTAGACATGATATTTAGTATCATTGATGAACAAAAAGACATGAACTAAATTTTAGGACCGTGCCTCTCCTTGTTTCATGTATTAGAGTTGCTGAAATATTTTCCATTGAAAAATACGTTGATAACCTCGTGCACCTTATCATTGTGATATTTCTACCTTGGCTAATAAGTACAGAATATGAAAATTTTCTTGTGCAGCTGGTGCTTAAACCATATAGATTTTTCATTTGATTCACTAAAAAAAGAATATGAGAATCTCCGTGATCAGTATTTAGCTAATGTTACCTTTTGATACATGAATTATGCCACAAACAGTGAAAGAGTAGCGTATTTTTCTTTGCAATTGTTTTTCATCTCTTGACAAGATGCTGCTTTTGAGATGATCTAGGCAATAGGCAACTGGATACTTTGTTCTTCCTGAATTTACCTTTATTTTTCCAGCATGGGTTATATCTTCCACCAATACAATTTTCCTGTTCTATTTTATGCTGCCTGTCTACAATCTTTCAACATTGAAAGATTGGAGTGCATTCATATTCTTATTCTTCTCAACCTAAGTTGAAACTCAATGAAAGGACTAACTTTTTTTTGCAAAACATGAAAAGTAGTTTGTGGTTTTGGTCATTGGCACTTAGTGACAATTATTTCTTCTTTCCTTTTCCTACAAGTGGTTTTCTTCGTTCCTTTAGTTTGGAGTATGGGTTATATCTTTCACCAATACAATTTTCGTGTTCTATTTTATGCTGTCTGTCTACAATCTTTCTACGTTGAAATATTGGAGTGCATTCATATCCTTATTCATGAAAAATAGTTTGTGGTTTTAGCCATTGGCAGTTTAGTGACAGTTTTTCTTTTCTTTTCTTACAAGTGGTTTTCTTTGTTCCTTTAGTTTGGCAACAGCATGCCAAAAAACATGTCTTACTAAACTAACAACTCTTTCATGCCACATTATCGACCAGCTAATGGTGTTAAGCTTCTGCTAGTGGAGCAAACCACACGACTCTGGTGAAAATAAACAATAATCTGAGACTGAGGTGCCATTATGCGAACAAGCTGAAACCACAAATTACTTCTTACATTTATCCTAATTTCTAGAGTTGATATGGTGACGATAGATGAAGATCATTTGATTTTATTTTTTTCGTTTTTAATTATTTATTTTAGATTTCAATCCATGCTTGTTTTATGTTCAAGGTGCGTTAATGCAGTTTCTCCTTAGACCCGGAACATTCTTAAGATATATATTCAAATCTCAAAAAACATTTGGTCCAATTTCCTGTATGTGCAATATAATAGGAGCGAAATATCTTTTTTTTCATCTTATTACTTCACAATCTTGTTTTTAGCTTGTGTTGATTTTGAAGTGTTCCTGTGTCCTTGCTGGATGGCTGTTTGTGCTATTTACTTTGGTCTCTTTTCTTAAACAGGTCCAATTAACCCTGAGAGTAAGATCTTTCATGTACAATACCACTGAAGCTTACTACAAGTGTACTTTTACTGATAGCAAGTGTAGTTTGAGCATTTTGTTTCCCAATGGAAATGCTGTTGTCTTAAACTCTCTTGGTCCAGAAGAGGTAAATCTCTAGATCCTCATTCTCACTCCTCTGTTTAAATAAAAGGTCATCATATAAACTTAAGAACTATGTTGAATGGAAGAGGAAAAAAGATTTTTTAAAAGTACCTGTAAATGTTACTTTGGTGATTCCATATCTTTGAAGGCCAGCTGATTGGTAATCTTACGGTATTGTAATTGTAGACTCATTAGGACTACTAGAGAAAGGATCATCATCAAATAGTCTTTAGAACAGAAGATTCTCAACCTTTATTATCCCTGTTTTTTTTTTCTTTTCTTTTCTTGTTTTCCCAGGGTTCATACAGTGAAGAGTGGAATGTCAAAGTCTCCTATGGGCCAAGATGGGCCACATATATTCTTGGCATAGGTATGCTCTTCTGTTTCTTCTTTTTACTTTGACATGTGGATATCTTATGTTTACTTGTTTTTCTGCCTGTAGCTGGAATGACTGTTATCATGATGGTGGCTTTCAACTTCTTGAACAAGTTTCAATGTGTTCATGAAGATGGAACTAGACTTCAGTTTGGAGAGGTGGCACCTGGGAGAGCTCCCTTGCTTTCACGTAAAGATGATGACCTCGCAAGTTGGGGCTCTTCTTATGATTCTGCCTCAAATGATGAAGAGGGTCTTGAAGATTTCCTTGCAGCAAGTTCACTTGAAGGGAAATCAAGAGATGGTGAAAATGGCAATAATACCCGCCGTCTTTGTGCCATCTGCTTTGATGCTCCTAGGGACTGTTTCTTCCTCCCATGCGGGCACTGTGTTGCTTGTTTTGCATGTGGAACTAGGTAATTACTCTCCACCTGCACATTTAGATTTTTTTTTCTTATCTTGAAACAGCACTGTGCTGGACCTTGTGATGAATTCAGGTGGGCAAACAGAGGCTGATGAATGCATCAATGCGTCCCTCATTCTGTGAGGGCATGCCCTGCCTAACCCTAGAATGTGTTTTAGACTTTGGCATGTAGATGGCATATCAAACTGAAGAAAGCAATATAATATGCTCATGTTTACAGAGTATTTACAATGCAACAAGTCGTTGCCCCTTTTGCATTGTGTAATATCGTTGTTTTAAATTGCAGTTGGAGTGTCACTGGCTACTGTGGTAGTGGCCAAGATAACCCATTACTTGATGAGCTGTAACATGAGTGCTCTAAAAGCTTCGCACATATGTCATGGTTATACTCAATAATTAAAACCTTCTCTGTAAGATTAATGAGGCTAAGAGAGACTGAGATACCATTTCAGTGGTTTAGCTGGTCTATGGAAGCACTTTAAGGTGTCTTTTAATTACTGGACTATTGTTTTAATGGAAGCTAGGTGGCTGCATCCTTTGTTTAGCCATGATCACGACCTGACACCAATTATTAGGCTTGACCTTTTAAGAACAAGTCGATCATGGCATGGTTTTGTTGTGTGGAACTTTGTGGATGGACTATCATGATTTCTAGTTGAAGTTGATAGCCTGCCATATTGAGGAAGTCTGGCATAATGGAAATTGCACATAACAAGAGTTGGATGATTTTAGTGTTTTCAAATGTCATCGGTAATTAATAAAAATGTAAATTTCTGGAGTGTTATTTAGCATATTCCTACTTCCGACTTTACTCTTTTGGGCTGCGTTACATGTCAGACTTGGTATGAAGAAAATCTGGTCGCTGCTATCCTGATTGTATTTGCCACTGCAAGCCTATTATTTTTCTTCCACAATAACCATCTTGACCAATCGAATGCCAATTTTTATGTTGAAATTTAATATTTGCAGGATAGCAGAAGCTGATGGTACTTGCCCTATATGTCGTCGGAATATGAGGAAGGTGAGGAAGATTTTTACAGTTTAAGCAAACATGAAGCAGTTTGAAACACTCGCATAACCTGTAATAACTTGCAACATAGATTAGTTGCATCTAAACTATTGCTTTCATGCCCATGAGATACTATTTGATTGTATAGCGGTAGATTCAAATCATTGATGGAGAGATGCAATTGTATGAGCTTGATCTTTAAAGTGGAAGACCATGCCTCATGTTTTTTTTTCTGGCTTTCCACCATGTAATACCATCTCTTTGTATAAGCGTAGAATTCATACACCTAGGACCCATTACTATTCAAAGGCTTAATGCAACAGGTTATCCTGTCTTTTTTCATATTTGGTCTCTGAGAGCTTCGTAGAGCTTCATTATATGGTAAAGAGTTAATGTCTGGTTTTGTTGCGACCAAAGGAGCTGATCAACAGAATGATTTTATTTTTATTAGGTTAATTTAGTATTTAGGGACAGAATAATCTTCTCATACATAGTGAAGCTAGTGAGGTAAGAGACTGAAAATTATTGCTCATGTTTAACATTATATATTGCTTGACTGCCTGCTGGAAATGCTTATTAGCTTGCAGGATGTATGTGTGGTTGTCTCATGACAAAAAAAAAAGACAATATCATAAATTTTAAGTTAGTGTAATAGCTTCTGTTTTTTTGCACTGAATCTCATGCTGCATTTCAAACTTTAGCTTTTTATAAACTAAAATAAATTATTTTTTTAATTTATGGAGATTTGTTTTTTATTTATTTTATATGTAAAAACTTATCTCATAATAATTTTAATCAATTTTTTTATATATATAATCATAACTAAAAATATTTTTTAAAATTTTTATTTTTTCAAGCAAACCAAAAAAATTAAGAGAACATGAAACGCACCCTTCATCTTGCAACTTTGTAGCAGATCTATCCACACTAGTACAGTCCCACTCTGCAACACTAAACATGATTCTTACCAGTGATGGTGGAGCTAGAAAATCTACTTTCAAGTGCCAATGAATATATCTTGATCAAAAAGATTTATAAATATATTAATAGTCGATCAAAAGTTATATATATTAAGCAATAAGAGTAAAGTATAAATTTTGTTATTGTTAAAGCATTTCTTAGAAATGTCTGCATTATTTGATAATAAGGAATATATTTTTTATTTAACTAGTTTACATGTTAATTGAGATTAATATGTTTTTGGAATGATTTCAAAATCGCACCTTTTTCCATCAATTCAGTTTAATAAAAAAAAAGTATTAATATATTTTTCAATGTATTTGACTCTAAGATTTAATTTCAAAAAATCAACAAAAAACATATATTTATTTATGCGGTCCAATGACATGTTAAATTAATTTTTTTATATATTTTTAGATTAATTTAATATGTTTATATCAAAAATAAATTTTAAAAAACAAAAAATATATTATTTTAATATATATTTTTTTAAAAAAACTTTAAAACCAACTTTAAATTATGTTGCGTGTAGTCGTATTTTAGGTATCGTTTGGGAACGCGGCTGCGGCTGCGTTCTCAAAAAATTTGAATTTTTTTTTTTTTGCTAAAATTTAATATGGTTTGTATGTTTTGGATCGTTTTGATGTGCTGATGTCAAAAATGATTTTTAAAAAATGAAAAAATATCATTAACATGTATTTTAACACGAAAAATTATTTAAAAAGCACCCGTAACTACACTATCAAACACGCTCAAACTGAAAAGAAAAAGCAAAGAAAAACAAAGATTTGCTTGCTCTTTTATATTGAATGCGACAGGGAGCAAACGACAGTCATGGACGGCTTTTATTTGAAGATTGGAAGCGAGAGGCAGCCCTCCTCTCCTTTATACCAGCCACTTGAATACGACCTTATCACCTCTTTTTTCTCCATAAATATTTTATTTTCTTTGGTCCATCCATCCAATAAAACAGTGGCCCTGACTGTCCACAACGTCAAAACAAGGGAAAACGAGATGCATTAAGAGCCTAGATTCCACTGCCTAATTATTTTCTATATATAGCCTTCCATTGTAACTATCACTGTGGATACCAAACCTGTCACAACAAAAAGAATACTAATAAATATAAAGGAAAAAATATTTATTAAATTTTTGTTTTAAAAAAATAAAAAATAACTATAAATAAAAAAAAAAACAATAAATCAACGATGATAAGAACAAAAGGAATTTATTATTTTTTTAATTTTTTCATCTTTTTTTTCCTTACACTTAATCTATTTGTCATTATTCTTTTTGTTTTTATCTTTACTAATTCATTATTATTTCTTACTTTATATTTTTATTTATTTATCACTCACTCTATACTTGGTCTATTTATCACTCTACATTTTATCTATTTACTATAGCAATGGTAAATATATAATTTCTAGCAACTTTTTTTAAAATAAATTTAAAGATTAATTTTCTCTACACTTGGTATATTTATTACCATTTCTTTTTTTCTTATCTACATTCATTTATTGTTTTGTATTTTTGTATTTTTTTTCCCTCTTTTTATCTTTATACATTTAAAAAAAAAAAAAAACTTTCTTTTTAACTTTACACGCAGTCTATTTACTACTTTACACTTGGCATATTTATCACCTTTCTTCTTGTTCTTTATCCTCATTCATTCATTTATTTTTCTTGCTTTACACCTTCTTTTATCAAAAAAGATTCTTTCATTTTGCTTTACACGTGTTCTATTACTCTATACTTATCCTATTTATCACAACTCTTTTTATTCTTAACTTCATTCATTCAATCATTATTTTGTGATATTTTTGCAAAAATAATAGTAGTAATAAATTATCTTCCTCTTTCTTTTTTTTACTTTACATTTGACTTATTTATCATTATTTTACACTTGGCCCAATATAAATTTAATGATCACATAGTTACGCAATCCATAACAAAATTTAAAATTAACCCAAGAAAATCAAATATCAAATTTGAAACTCCAATTTAGAGGTAACCCTATACTTAAGAACCAAAGCTATTGGAAAAAAAAAAACCTTGGACACAGAGATAACCATGTACCTAAGAACCTGAAATTTGTGAATGACACCACGAAGTCAATTAATTTTCGATAAGACAGTGTACGATTTTTATCCTTGAAAAAAAAATTATTTGCAACATGCAAAACAAATGAATAATAATGTTTATTCAAAATATCATAACTACCGAAACTTGCAACCACATAAGTAATATATAGTCTCATCTAAATAATGTTAATGGACTCATTTTGAGTTGCATGCCAATGAACTCAAATTAAAAATCAACTAACATAAATTTAATAATAAAATAAAACTCTATATAATATTTAATGGCCTAGAATAAACTCAAATTAAAAATAATTGTTCAAAATAAAATAAATAAAATAAGATATTAAAAAAAAATTCTTCATGCTAGAATTCCACCATGTAGGCAAAATCTTCAAGCTTTCCAGAGTGGTGTTTTGATCAAAACTTTTAATGTAGGAATTCAGCTAAATAACTTTGTCATGATTGCTAGAATTTCCTT
>Ga0325405_1005023_pt1 | contig 13451 bp, 8 predicted proteins | sample PopdelMetagenome_21_FD_205663 | JGI IMG/M metagenome (GOLD analysis project Ga0325405, IMG submission 205663) | Populus deltoides microbial communities from Bellville, Georgia, United States - Xylem-Control-R2 | ecosystem: Host-associated > Plants > Phyllosphere > Stem > Wood/Secondary xylem... | reverse complement strand
AAAAAAAACAGCACAGGATTGAAAAGGCTACTGCAAATCTTAGCATATACAATGATTAACAGCGTCAAAAGGTTTGACACGCACAAAGAAATAAGTAAATCGTTTGTGATTCTAGCAAATGAAGCCAAACCAGACCTAAAGCTCCTTGTATGCAACCATTTGCATCAGCCTTCACCACTTTTGAAGTATCAATATCTCCACTCCCGGTGCTTCATAAAACACAAAAAAAATCTCAAACATCAATATTACTACCAACGAAATAGCAACATTAAGATTACCGGTCCAGTAAAAAAGCACCAATTGTTTCAAATTTTTAAACCCACCAATCAATAACATCAAGTACTTTAGGCTTCCCATCTGATGTCACTTCTAATCCAGAAGCAGCCGGGTCGACTCCAGAATCTAATCCATGAATTCAACCAATCCTTACAAACTACAAAGTCATGATCTTTATATCCCACAGGCACAAAGCCAGAATAAGAAAAAAGGGTTTTTTTCTGTCAATCAATTCTTAATAATAATGACAAAAGGAAATTATTTTTTTATTACTATAAGCAGAACGAAAAGAAGGGTTCTTTCTATATTGAAGTATACCAAAGATAGCAATGATGGTACCACGGCCATCATATTGAGGGTGAGCTTCAATGAAGCGATCAGCACCAATCTCTTTCTTAGGCATCAAAGAAGCCAAAAAAGTTGATTCATTCAGCTTGAAATTCCTCAGAGACCCGTTCTCATCACCACCACCATAACCACCAGATGTTTTAGCAATTGAATCGCAAGGCATCCCTTCGAAAAAAACACCACTTCTACTAATATTACTTTTGCTAGTGTTAAAGTATTGACTCCTCCTCCTGCTTTGAAAGAGCTTTCTGTTGGGTTTGTTTATAAGTAGATAAGATGGAGAGTGTAAAAAGAATGGGGTTTTGTTGGCCCAATTGATGGGTGAATTATATAATGGGCTAATTTGCATAGTTAGATAACATATAGGGGTTTTTTTTTTTTTTACTTTTTAGTTAGTGTTTTAAAAGGGTATTTTGGGAATTTTGGGGGCGGCTACAGTAATGGTGGTGGAAGGAGGAGGGGGGAACGGCGGGGAGGTGATAGAGTGCCACCTGCTGAGTGGTGAAGTGATAGGATGTTGGTATATGGGTGGACTTTTGTGTTGGGTTAGGATGTGGATTGGGTGGCAGAATGTTTGGATGTGGTTGAAATTACTATGTTTGTCCTTGCATGTAATTGTAATGACTTGAAAGTCACAAAACTCATTAGGTGGGTCCAAGAGGGAATTTTTATTTTTATTTTTTATCTTTTTAATGATTTTAAATTCAATTAAATTAAATTAAATTCAAATTGCTTTCATAATTACTAATGAAGAAATTAGATACATGTCAAATTATAAAAGCATATGCTGATGGGTTCCAATCATCAATTTGGACAGTGTGTTGCAATTGACAAGATGGGTTGGTAGAGCAACATATGGAAAATTACTAAATTTTAAAAAAAATCATTTTGGGTATTTTTTTTTGGGAAAAAAATAGCAAATTAGCATAAGTGGAAATTAATTTTTTTAAAATTATGTAGTTTGATAAAAATTATAGGTAAAAAAATGTGATTTTATTTAAAATATAACAGTTAAAAAACATGATATTTTAAATAAATAATTAAAATAAACTAACATAAATTTTATGAATGAGAAAGGAAAGAAAAGAAAAGAAATGAATGAAATGGCACACCAAAATTTATATCATTGTAATAAATTTAGTTATAATAAAAAAAAAAAATCAACAACAATAATGACTAGAGTGGATCATACACGTTGTCCATGGGTTTATTATATATAGTTGATTGGTTCTGTAAACTGTGTAGCTATTCTATGATTTCTTCTATAGTAAAAAAGAATGCTGTGAACTCCCTCCATTGTTTTCTGCACTTCCTTTCAGTATCCCTTCTGTATACTCTTCCTTTTCTTTCTAATATCTCCAGAGTTCAAAGAATGGAGCCTGTAAATATCTCTGTATTTCATCTATATCTTGCCCTTCTAGGAAACCTGCAACATTTGCACCTTAGCAACAAGAACACCAAGTGATCTTACAATGATAATAAATGTATCTTCCGAGGTCGTGAGGAAATTAATTACATACCTGTGCAATGATGTTATGGCAGGAAGCGTCGCAAGGATACGCACAGTCGATTAACTTGCTTATATTTCTACTAAAATACCAATCACCAACTGCTCCTGCAATAGTCTGTGAAACGCCCTCGAGATTTTACTCACAGTGCCACAAAGTTTATGTTCTACAAGTAGAATGAACTAAAGAGAGAGGGAAACATGAGACATTGTATGTCGAAATCGTTGCGGTAACCTTTACATAAAACATTGCCGGTTTTAGGATTTTCGATGATTCGAGTGATCCGGCCACAATTCTTGAGCAGATAAAACATGCCCTGGATTTAAAGCAAGTGCACTAAGATTTTTATAGAATGTAACAGGTGTAATGGAAGCGATGTACCTTATCCTGGATACTCGGGGACCCAAGTGCAAACCATGTTTCTTGTGTCTCACTTTGGCAATGAGCAAAGCATGAATTTATAAACATTCCCCCGCTTGTGGAATCCTTGAGAAATGAACTCAATGCCGCCAGCATATCACCCCTGAAGCCTGGATACAAGATGTTTCCATCACAAAGTAATTACCAATTAGATTATATAATAGGAAAACACTAAGCTGAAAATCCAGGATGGCTGATGCCAGAGAAGAGACCAGCCTTGCAGTATGTCAAGCTGCTGTGGAGTACATGATGCTATGCTAAGCTTGCAACGCTTCCAGTCTCCATTCATGTCAGCAGAGGGTGGAACCAATGCATGATGGAACTGTTAAATTTTGCAGTTTCAATCATGCTTTGTTGTTATGAACTTACAAAAATAGATGGTGAATCTAAGATTCCTGTTGCTATGTGATTACAGATTAATGAAGGCCGAAGAATAAATTACTTGGTATACATCATAGGCTGTGTTCAGGATGAAGAATGGTGTTGTCATGTAATTCAAGAAATACTGTGGAAACATGCACTGCACAAATACAAGACAAATGCCATAACCATCTCAGCCAGCAACAAGAAGCAGCAGCAAAAACAGACCGGAAAGTTAAACAGGAGGCCTCAATAAAGGAAATACCAGTTTTGGATTGTCAAGGAAACTAGTGCAGTTTTTATCCAGATTCTTTTCAATTCCCTGCAGCGAACAGTTCAAAATATAAACACAGCAAACGCAATGGAACACAGATTTCAGAAAGTTGCACCTGTAGAGAAACAAGGTTTTCAAAGAAGGTCCTCATGGTGTAGTTCAGAGTGATGTCTCTTCTGTGAGAACAAGAACAGGAGATACGAAAACATAAATAATAGATAGAGAGAGAAATTATCCTGCACTTTCATATCAGAAAGAGCAAACTTACTCATCCAAAAAAAATCCAGCATCGCTCAAGCATTTCACACTGGTATTCGTCGGTAATGCCCGGTAAAAGTTTTCGCATTGGAGAAAGGATGATAAACCCCCAGCAGAGCAACCTGAAAGCAAAGCCTGGAGAAGAGACGGAATGATTGCTCGAAACTATAACCAAAGGACGACGGAAAAGATCACATTTTCTCTTCTGGGATGATTTGAACCAGGAGACAATTAGTCTATTCAAAACAAAATATTCAAAAAGAGATTTTTACCTTGTCTGCATTCCCCAAACCTTTGGGGAGGAGATCAAGAATGATTGCTTCCCAAATCTTTTGTCCTCTAAAGTACAGGACTGATGTCTGTTCCACAGTCATGCACACGAAGAAGGATGAGAGTTAATTAAACTCATGAACACTTGAGTCTTTTTCTAGTAAAGCACAGCACATAATAATAAATCACCGCCTCACTCATAGGATGTTTGCTCACAATTCCATCATCAGAAATCTATCCTGCACAACTCTTTGCATTTCACTTTACATCTTGTGAAACAATGCACTCAACAGGTTCACATAAGAATTTCATGTATGACGAACAATCTATGTGCCAGTTTTCTGCATTCAATTAGCTAAGCTCTAGTTATTTCAAAGAACAATGTTGATCCTCATCAAAACATGAACACTTGCACAAAGTGGCAATCGATTTCTTTTAATTTATCAAACTGAAACAGCCACATTACACCATGATCCCAGCAGGCCATATTGTTTCTGATGTTTGATTTCACAGAACTTGTGCAGCAAACAAGATTCAGTTGAATGCTGCTTACTACCACCTAAGAAAGATTAACATAATTTATTTCCTGCGATTTTAGCATGTTTAAGCTTCAATGGCCTTTGTTATTCTAAATCCAACAAGATATAACAAAGAAGAGAAAATTTTAGGTGAGAGTGGAGAGATACCCCATTGTCAAATTTGGCATCTCCAGAAAACGAACCTCCATCACAATATCTAAGCTTCACACGGTTCCAATTATAAAAATCTGATTAAAAAAAAACAGCATAAGGGTAACTTTTATTCCTGAATGGTTAATTTGCAAGAATAAACAACACTAATTTAATCTCCTGACGACAAGGAATTGCCTTTGTTCCTCGTAACTTTTATTACAGTCATTCAGGAGATCAACACAGAAGAATTACAATGTCACACACTCAGACTAAATATGGCAGTTCCAAGCCTCATCAGAACACCAAGGACTGGAAACACAATCAAGAAAGAATAGCCATAAGGGTTTTACAAGTCTTTAATTTTTAGAACGGTCTGGTTTTGAATACGAGTCAACTGTGAGCAAATTTGTGGCGTGCCTTCATTACATATAAACACAAAGTATAAAAAAAAATTGTAAATCCATATGAGATTGAGGTGCGAGTATTGCCTTTTAATTAATCATTGGGGCAGTGGATTTTATGTTTCTTGAGCAGAAGACAGCACCAAAGTCCATCATGTTATTAAATATCTCATCAGTGTAGATAGCTCTTCTTATTACATCCTTGATCAAGACTCCGACCACTAGTGCTTTATTAAATATCATGTTAATAAAGCACCTAATATATATTACAGTGGTAAGAGTTTGGGATTAAAAAACTTGTTTTTTTCATGGTTTTAAATTCAAACCTTATGATTGCTAATATGATGGCCACTGAAAACTTACATAGTCATTAACTTAAATACCCATGAAATTAATTGAGGTACATACAAGTTAACCCGAAGATACATATTAATCCAAAAAAATTCATAAAAAAAATCATATTAATATTTAGCATTTAGAGTTTTTCTTTTGGGTCGTATTATATTAATAATATTAGATAATGTTTACTTATTATCTCAAGATGAAGAGATTAGTGAATATATTCTTGTTTTTTATTTTTATTTTAAAAAACAAAAATTCATTTTAAAATTATTTTGAAATATATTTATTCTTGTATTTTTTTTCTTCGTTTTCTAATAAATATATTTTTTTCCATTTTATATCTATCTCTTTTGTCAACGACACTAACCAGACACACAACCTTAATAATAAGATAAAAAGGCATTAAAATAGTATAGGCTTGAAGACATCATAGAAGATTCCCACACGTCCTTTCGAGTTATCATCACCTTTGAAGACAATAAATTAGGCAACATATTTTTATTTTTATTTTCAAAGACAAGAAAGGGCTCAGTGATCAAGGCAGAAGCTGTCCTTCAATACTATAGGATCACGTGAAAAAAAAGGCAAAGACAGAATGTGGAGGAACATGGGCATGTCATACACATATATGTACTAGATTTCTGTCAACTAAAAAATGGGCCATTGGAGTTGGATTACAAGGTGAGTAATTACCTGGATTAAGTGAGGCATCGTTGTTTAGGATTCCATTGAAATCCTCCAACTTGTTCATGTAAAGGCTAGATCCATGCTTCGTTTTGGCTCGATCCAAGCATGATTGTATATCATTGCACCACCCACCTCCCTGTCAAGATCACATCATACTTGACTTGTTGTTAAGATTCTGGTTAGTAATTTCACGATTTTGGATCCCACTAGCCTAACCAGGTGACTAAAACAGGTTTCAGGACAGTTGTTTCGCATCGAGGCTACCTACATTTTACATGTCCATGTTCTGCAACTGATCACTATAATATAAAACACTTACAGAGTCTCATCTAACATCTTTGCTGTGAATGGTTCCTATGTTCAATCGATTCAAGGGAAGATCTTGAACAACAAGTAAGAACATAAAAGGTGAACGTAATGACACAAGCTCTTTTTGTCTAGCCACCATATATTACAGCTATATAATAGTAATCAAGCTACCGCCTAACCTCCAAACCAAAACCGACGATTTAATAACAGGGACTGTTGGTTATTACAATCAAAGTCTTTGCTTAGGTTAAAAGTTTTGGAATATAGACAAGTATTGGACCAGTTATTTTGGGGACCATGTCCGTGGAACGTACTGTTTGGTGCATCTTTTGCAGCTCTTCCAACTTCTTTTGGCATGATTCGTTCGGCAGGGGAAATTGGGGTCACATAAGAGACAATCTAGTGAGTTAAATTTTATCGAAGAACATGACATCGGGAATAAATGTAGCAATTGCATAATATTTGTCCTAATTTAGCAGACGAATCCAGGCCATGAATCTACAGGGTCTCTAAAATGGGCTGTAATAAATAAAGTGAAGTGCAAGTTGATTGACGAGACACCTTGTCGCGTATTGGTTTCCTCACAAAACTTAACCAAGGTCAACACATCTTCACCCCCAAAGTCACTGTGTATTCAGCACCGAAGAACTGCCGGGCCTGCATTCTCTTTGGAGAGTTTTTGTAAACCAATTTTCTTTGGTATTGACCCCTTTTTTTTTGTTCTTGCAGTTCATACATCAATTCAGACTAGACTAGACATGTCCTTCTAAAAGCATGAGGATATAATTACCTCAAATTGCAAAAGCCAGTTGCTTGCACCATCTCCGAATCCTCTGTGCAGATGATACGCAGGCAAACTTCCATCCAAGCAAACTAAGAATAAATAATTAATATTCACCAGCAAAAGAAGAAGAAGAAGACAAGGGTTAGTAACAAACTACTGATTAATTATTCCGTCATAAATAAAGAACTACTCATGATAATATATCAATAAGACAATAAGAAGAAATACTGTAAGCTTACAGGCACCAATGCTGGAAGCATCGGAAACCAGAGTCATGTCCACAAGAAGCCGGCCCTCTGAAAGCACGCACCACGATGCTAAATTCAGCAGTATTAATAGCATGGCTACTGTTAATTCCATCTTGAATGGTGGAGGCGAAGAGATCGATCAGGAGCTATGCAAGGGGAAATGGGGTGCTCGATCGATTCTATAGAAATCAAGATGAATCTTGGACGTTAGCAATGCGTTTTATGCATTTAAAGGAAATGAAATGGTATGATATGAAAGAGGAGGGACATCAGGTAGATATAATGTTGGCTCCAACTCGTGCATTATATATTCATGTCGTGAACCAGACATAGCAACCAATTATGTAAGAGAGGAAATTAAGGAAATGACCAAACTCGGTAAATGAGACCCATCAACAGATTGATGAACTATCCTTATCATCATAGAATCTTGAAGGGGAAGACAAACACCGGTACCATTCTTTATCTGGTGTGTGAATTGGTGATGGATCGTGGATTTTGTTTGGTGAACATTACGTTTTTCAAGTCATTTGATCGGTTAGACTACTCACCAAACTTCAGATTTAAGAAGAGAAAGTTGGTGTCTGTGTTGGAATAGGTTTATATATATATATATATATATAGTAAATTAGCAGATATCAAAAACAATATTTTATAAAATAGTGCTGCATGATCAAAGTCACGGGTGAAAACTAAACTTTTCATTTAATTGAATAGGCAATATATAAATTAAAATGATCACCGTTTTTACTTGTAATTTTAACTAAGCTACAATGTGTTTATTTATTTTTGTGGTTCAGCTATATCCTTCAAAAAAAAATATTTACCATAATTTTAAATACTTTCTGCCTGCAAACAAATACCCGTTGGAAAGGTGAAGAGTTCTATGCTGTTGTAATTGGCACTTTAGCAATTTTAAACTAATTTTGATAGCTAAGTGGTAAGAGGATAAATGGGATCATTTTTTGACGGCCACCGAAGCATAAATTAAGATATAAGAAGATTAATTGTGTTTTAAATATATTTTATTTGAAAATATATTAAAATATATTTTTTTAAATTTTTAAAAATAATTTTTAATATCAGTATATTAAAACAATTCAAAAATATAAAAACAAAATTTAAATTTTTTTAAAATATTATTTGAAACGCAATCTTAAACTACTTTTAGGTGTTTATTTGAGAGTGGGGTATAAATTGTTTTTCAAGATATTTATTTATAAATATATTAAAATTATTATTTTTTATTTTTTTAAATTAATTTTTAATATTAACATAAAAAAAATAATTTGAATCCAAAAATAAAAATAAATTCTTAAAAACATGGTTGTATAAATTGTCTTCAACTCCACGCCTTGGACGTTGGCCCATAACATAACAAACAGAAACGGGTGATCCATTGTCTTGAGCCCAAGCACACACCTGTACCACCAATATACAAAAACAAAAACGATTGGGGCTGTTTTGCAAATAAGCGTAATTTTGTTTCTCTTTTGGTCATTTAGTGTGTACGGTTTCAGGCAGCTCTGACAGAAAACTGTGACGATAGACTGAGAGAGGGCGAGACTCTCCAGCCTCTTCAAAATCTCAAGGTTAGTCCTTTCTCTTGAAACCTGATTTCCCATCTTGAAATTTCTTCTGGGTTCAGATCTTTTGTTGTAAATTTTATATCTATTTGATTTTGTTTACTTTTATTTCTTTGCTTGTAAGCTCTACATCTAAGTGGTTTTGAGTTAATTGCCAATAGTTTGGTTGCTGATAAAATTTTGTGTTTGGAATGTTTAAATTTTTTTGAAATGATGAAAAAGTTTGAGTCTTTGTGTTTGTTTCAAAAGGATTTTTAGAGAAAATGAAAAACTGAAGTTAAATAGGCAGCATAATTGTGCTTAGCTCAGCTCGTTAGAGGTTGTTGTTACCTTGGTTGTTTTGGGAAATAAATTAGGATTTCAGAATATTTGTTGTGTGAGGTTTTGGTTTTGTTTTGTATTGGAAGCTTGACCGGGAGTGAAATGTGCTTGCTTGGTGTTGATTTGGATGGAATTTTTTCATGCCGGTTGACCTTTTTTGTGATAAGAAATTTAAGCCAGGGAAGAGAAATAAAGTGGGAATTGTCGATTTCTTTTAGGTTTTATGCCTGTTCTATTTAAGTTGTGCTCAGTAGCTCTGGCTTGGAACAAAAAATGTGGAATAGGGAACTGCTGTTTCTGCATCTTCGTGTCTAGATTTTACTTTCTGGGAAATAGGAATTTGTTGATACATGCTTTAGAATCTTGAATTGTTCTTATTTCTGTGGTTTTACTTTCTGGGAAATAGGAATTTGTTGATGCATGCTTTAGAATCTTGAATTGTTCTTATTTCTGTGGTCACTTACTTTTGTTTTGACAGGACCGTACTGTTTTACTGGTTCCTTGAATATCTTTTTTCTAAGCGTTCACGGGACCAAGGATGCAACTTTGAATGCAAAATTGGTGGCCAGGCTTTTGGTTTTTTTGTATGTACGAAAGACTGGTTTGAGATAATTGATTTGAAAGACTTTCATTCTTTGTCATGGAGACCTTGTGGAAGCTTTTATATATGCTGGAGCCTGCACCTGTTACCCTTATAGTGACAGCAGTGGCCGTGACATTTGGGTCTGCTTTTCGAGCTTTGAATTATGGGAAAGAAATGGAGAGGAATCTTGACTTGTCTGAAGCATCCATTACATTGGATAGGTCTCAAGCACTAATGATCCCAATAATGAGTTCTTGCAGTTTGCTTTTGATGTTTTACCTGTTTTCGTCTGTCTCCCAAATCCTTACAGCATTCACAGCCATTGCCTCTGTTTCATCTCTTTTCTTCTGCCTCTCTCCTTTTGTTGCCTATATAAAGTCACATTATGGCTTGGCGGACCCATTTGTGTCCCGTTGCTGTGCAAAGTCATTTACAAGAATCGAAGGGTTATTGTTGCTATCATGCTCTCTTACTGTTGCAGCCTGGCTTGTATCTGGGCATTGGATATTGAACAATCTGTTGGGTATTTCAATTTGCATTGCATTTGTGAGTCATGTACGCCTTCCAAACATCAAAATATGTGCAATGCTCCTTGCATGCTTGTTCGTATATGACATATTCTGGGTGTTCTACTCAGAGAGATTTTTTGGTGCCAATGTCATGGTGTCAGTGGCGACTCAGCAAGCATCGAATCCTGTTCATACAGTGGCTAATAGTTTGAGTCTTCCAGGGTTGCAATTGATTACAAAGAAGCTTGAGTTGCCTGTGAAAATAGTCTTCCCCCGAAATTTGTTCAGTAGTACAGCTCCAGGAGGAAATACTACAGATTTCATGATGCTTGGCCTTGGGGACATGGTATGTTAGGATTTCTTGTTAGTGTTCTTGCATGGCATTTCTCAAGTCAATAAGAAATGCGCCTTTCCCCCACCAAAATGCAGCAAAGTGGTTGCATTAAAGTTTCTGCATAAAGTTTTCTTAGATGGACTGTTGGTCATTTTGGGACTTGATTAATTATCTGTTCTGTTTGAAAACAATGACCACGGCATCTGTATGGTATTAGCCCCAATCCCCCTCCAATGGACTGATCTTTGTTACGCATTCTTTTGTTAAAGATGGTGACTAAGCCGTCCATTGTCCAATCATGCTAAATATCAGTTCTCTATATTTTCTTGGTGCATCCTGTTCTTGGATTGCTTGGTCCATTGTTGATCTGCAGCTTCTAATCCCGTAATTGGATTTGCATACAATTTTTAGTTCAGTCATCACAGGAAGACTCTTTGTATCGTTAGGTCAGATTGTATCCATAGGAGCCCATAGTTCTACATCTTTTGACTATGCATGTAGATGTAAAATGATGAATACACAAGATCTTTAGGACCCATTGGTCAAAAATCTTCATAATCATTACGCCTCTGGTTATACCTTGTTTCTTCTACCTTTCCAGTTCACAGGCCTTCCACAAACTGATTGTCAGTGTTGTTCTCTCTCTCCAAGTTATTGTAACTTGTATTGACTAAAAGCTAAGCTGTTATGAATAATGATCTTACTGCCCCGGTTGCTTGGAAAATGAAGTTATGAATCCTTCGCAACTTCATTTTGGTAAAGATATTCGTTAAATTTATTTGCACACTCATGCTTGCACACCAAAATCTTACTAGATTTTTTCTAAAAGGAGAATATGATTTGGGCATGTTGTACTCTTCCGGGGAAAATATTGAAAGATGTGACATTTTATTTCAATAATGTTGTTCTTGCAGGCTATTCCTGCCATGCTTCTAGCTTTAGTTCTTTGTTTTGACTACCGAAAGAGCAGAGATCCGGTGAATCTCTTGGATTTATATTCTTCCAAGGGACAAAAATATATATGGTATGCTCTTCCTGGTTATGCCATTGGATTGGTAATCGCCTTAGCAGCTGGTGTCCTGACTCACTCACCCCAACCTGCACTTCTCTATCTGGTACATCTATTGGCAATGTATTTATTTGTTGCTTGAATATTGTAGTTGGAATATACCTGTCAATGCTTGAGTGTTGGATTGCACAACTTTTTCTTTTTTTTTTTTGAGCTTTTGGCTGTAAGAGGTCGAAAAACATGTTTGTTTTTCTCTGAGTTTTTCCTTTCTTGTTTTTTTGTTGATTTGCTTGATGGTGAATGTAGGTGCCTTCAACCCTTGGACCTGTTATTGCTGTCTCTTGGTTTAGGAGGGAACTGCCCGAGTTGTGGGAAGGAAGCATGTCTAATGTCAATGACAAAGCACGCCAAATAGAAGTTTGAGCCCTCTGCGGTTTGCACCATGGAGTTTAGTGGGCAAGCTAAAAGTTGTAAATTCACCAGGAAATTCAATCCATGAAAAACTTAAACAAGAGAATCAACAATTTGATGTTTACTTAATTGTATTTGACTCTTCGCACAACCAATTCAAATGTCAAATATGAAAGAAGGGAAGGGAATTTATCATATTGTTCTCCTTCTACAAGCAATCGAGGAAAAGAAAGATCTTCAAATGGATGTGAAAATAGGAGGGGAAAGGGGTAGGGAGAGAGGCAGTGTGGAGCACATTTTTTTCTTACACCATGTTACTCTCATGGATTACGAGAAGAAGTCCCTTGATTTTAAACCTGGATTACAGCAATTGCATGACTTGTATTTACACTAATTTTAGGATTATTTCAGAGGTTTAAAAGATGATCACGTCATTAATTGATCAATTACAAGCACCTGCAAGAACATAAAGGATTTTTTAGGGACTTGAGGACATCTCCTGTTATTCTTTAATTGATCAGATTTGAATTCGATCATCGAATATTATTGTTTTGATATAGTTACCCAGGTTGTTCCCGAACTATTGTCAAGCGTTGCTCTTTTTCCCTTTATCAATCCCCTCTTACAAGACCGTTTCTTGAGCCATGCTGTTGGAGGAAGGATAATTAATTAATGACTAGCCCTGATTTAACATTTAATATGATTTATAAGGACCACAATGACACTTGTTCTTTAAATATTGGTTTGGGCCTGGGACTTAGGGTTTGGACATGATATAATGTTTGGTTATATATATATATATATACGCACACCATTTCTTTATAAAATAAATAAAAATATCTAGATAATGATAAAGTGACCAATAACACCTAACTTAGAATAACTCTGTAAAAAAACCGAAACAAAATCACAAAATTCAAGCTCTAGGAACAAATTTTAACTTTATTTTTTTATTTTCACAAGTTTTTAAAATTGATTTTTTTTTTATTATTTCTTCCTTTAACATTAAATTGAATTTCTTGATTGAGTTCAAATCTAATATTTAATATTTTATAAATTTAAAAAATTAACTCAGGTTTAAAAGATTTATTTGAATTTATTTTTGTATTTTCTTTTTTAAAAACTTATGTTTTTTCAGTTTTATTCTCTAGAACTTGATTTAATTGAAGATTGGACTTCATTATTGCTTTCTATTGGAACTTTCACTAATTTTGAAAATTATCCAGATTTTCTTGAGTCTTTTTATTTTTTGTTCTTTGTTAGATTTAGCTTTTTTAAAAGAATCTTTTTTAATTAAATTAAATGAGTTGTTCAATATTAATTTTAAAAAATATATCATCTAATATGTCATCATCTATATTTTTTTAAGTTCATAAAAAAATTATCTTAGCCACGTTGTAGCGCGGGCCAAAAATTTATTTGTTTTATTTTTATTTTTTAATTTTATATTTTTTTTAATTTCATCCTTCAACATTTAGTTTAATTAAAAATTGAGATCTAATTTTTTTTGTTTTCTATAAAATTTTTGATTAATTTTTTTTT
>Ga0325405_1005015_pt1 | contig 13466 bp, 7 predicted proteins | sample PopdelMetagenome_21_FD_205663 | JGI IMG/M metagenome (GOLD analysis project Ga0325405, IMG submission 205663) | Populus deltoides microbial communities from Bellville, Georgia, United States - Xylem-Control-R2 | ecosystem: Host-associated > Plants > Phyllosphere > Stem > Wood/Secondary xylem... | reverse complement strand
GTGGGCACATTACAGGAGGAGCTTATGGTTATCTGATGAGGAAATATGGCCTAGCAGCAGACAATGTGATCGACGCTCGCATAGTTGATGTTCATGGAAGAGTTCTTGACAGGAAAGCCATGGGGAAAGATCTTTTCTGGGCAATCAGAGGAGGTGGAGGAGGCAGCTTTGGAATCATTACCGCCTGGAAAGTAAAATTGGTTCCAGTTCCATCAACTGTGACAGTTTTTCAGATTACTAAGACCCTGGAACAAGGTGCTATCAAAATCCTTAATAGATGGCAACAAGTTGCTGATAAACTTAATGAGGATCTCTTCATCAGAGTCACCCTACAATTGGCTGGTGCTGGTAACGGAGGAAAAAAAACAGTATCAACCACTTACAGTTCCTTGTTTCTTGGTGATGCCAAAAGACTCCTCCGAGTAATGCAAGACAGCTTCCCTGAATTGGGTTTGACAAGACAGGATTGTATTGAAACAAGCTGGATCAATTCTGTGCTCTTTGTAGCTGGATACTCCAATGATACAACACCTGAATTTCTACTTGAAAGGAAGAATATATACAAGGGTTACTTCAAAGCCAAGTCAGACTATGCAAAAGAACCCATACCTGAAACCATACTTGAAGGTTTATGGGAAAGGTTATTAGAAGAAGAGAGACCTAATATAGCATTGACTCCTTATGGTGGAATGATGAGCAAAATTTCAGAAAATCAGACTCCTTTCCCTCATAGAAAGGGTACCCTGTTCATGATCCGCTACATGACCAGCTGGGATCATCCTTCAAAGAATGATGCAAAGCATCTAGATTGGATTAGGAACGTTTATGAGTACATGAAACCTTATGTTCAACCAAGGACTGCATATGTCAATTATAGGGACCTTGATTTGGGCATGAACAAGAAGACTAACACAAGCTTTAAGGAAGCAAGTGTTTGGGGCACCAAATACTTCAAGGATAACTTCAGGAGATTGGGACTGGTGAAGACCAAAGTTGATCCTGACAACTTCTTCAGGCATGAACAAAGCATCCCCCCTCTCCCATTTTCCATGAGAAACTGAAGAAGAATTCATGGCTACAGATATGTTTGGTAGGTGCACCATACTCGTCTCCATCAGATCACAGCCAGTAATTTTTTTTTTAATATAAATATAGTTTAAAGTTTGGTATAAACAGGAATAAGAAATTTTAAAGAAATGCACCAATATGTCTCAGGTGTGGTATTAAAGAAACAATGTTTCCTTACCAATTTTTACTTTCCATTGTAAGACGTAATCCTGAACAGCATCACAGGATTCGGTGCCGAAATAATTGACCAGTTAGCAAATTATTTCCTTGGCAAGATGTTAGAAATCTTGATGTCTTATGTCTATTGTTTTCTGGAATTCTTGACTTTGACACGGGTAATAAAAAGATTGCCCGGCAAATATTTTAACTGTCATGTTTTTCAAAGATAAATCCAACTCATTGATGCAAGTGAAGATGAAGTTCAACTGATATATATATATATATATTACAAATGAAAAATTTACTACGTGGTTATGGATAGGGATGTGTCATTTAATTCTAGCTATAAAATCTATACCGTTAGTTAACTCGGGATCTAATTGATCTAAGGGATATATCAGTTTGAGTTTAAAAAAAAAAAAATAGAAGAAGAATGGACTTTGTTTAACTTATTTAAAATCCTGGGCTGACCTGCAATGAATAAACTGGGTTAAACCTAGTAAAAAAAACTGATTTTTTTTTAAAAAAATAAATTATTTTGATTAAAACGATATTATTTTTACCTTTTAATTTTTTTTAGATCAACCTCTCTACTTGTGAGCTACACTTTGCTCTCGACTCATCTAGTTTTAAAACTATAATTTCAATTAGAAAAGTGGAAAAAAAAATCAGAAATTAAACATAAGCGTAGCATCACTTTTCAAAGCAATGAGGATCTTTAGTGTGCAAATCAATCAATTTTTTTTTTTTTTGAAACGCAGAGAATGTCTTATAGAAGAACACAGACATCAGATAGACAATTCTGAGATTAGCAATCCACTTGTTAGGTTTTTTGAAACGCACCTGAATTACTTATAAAATCTGCAAACCAATCCACTTGTTAGGTTTTGCATCGCACACGCATATATCGATTTCATGCCTAATAAACTCGACATTTAGAGTGTTTCCGGACCAATTTTCATACATCAAGACTAAGCATATCTGGACTAAACTTAGCTAGATACATACCTTAGGCCAAGCTAGAGCTGCAACAGTCAGAATTCCATCTTTCATTCTCAAAAGAAGAAATTCCGACTTTGCTAGTTCAAATCAATCAGAACCAATTCTTAGAACCTTTCTAGTTGATGAATCCAATGGGTTTATGCTCCTTTTCAGTCTTCTCAAAGAAAAACAAGCCAACAAAAAGTTAAAAGAGACTCCTGACTAAATGATACTGGCTGAGCTAAAGTGATGTTTGGATTCGTAGAAGTAGAGGAATGCTCAGACCAATTGTAAAATGCAAAGCAGAGAAGCAAGAAAGGCAACAATATGGTTCCTTCTCTCTCTTTCGTTACTCAATACTTCTGGTTCTTCTGTTATCACCATCGATAGTTTCATTGCTTTCAATCCAAAATAGTTTTCTACAATGTCTCTCAAGAAACTCTTAACAATTCCATCTCATTTTCCACTACTTCTTACACCCTAAACAACCCTTCATTCACCACTATTTTGCACTCTACTTCTCAAAACTTGAGGTTCACCTTGCCAAAAGTAATTTGTTGGAAAGTGATACATATGATGCAATAGTTATGCTCTCCTGTGAGCTAAAATCTACGTAGAAAGTTGATATTGTGGTCATATGCTGCAAATGTCAGCTGTTTTGCTATTAGTTAATTAAGGCATGCTTGCTTCTGCAATATTGCATACACAATAACAAACCACATCACAATGTCAGTAATAATATTAAAAATTAACTGAAAATAGGACAAATAAGGTGAAGGCCAGAACCTCGAAGAACAAAAGATCAGGTCAATAGTTGATGTCCTTTCGCAAGATGTTAGAAATGTATAGCTAATTATGTCTTCATCATAAGTCCATTTAAAGCACTAAGCATTTGGCTAGTACAGAGATAAACGCAATGGAGACAAAGGGTACATGCCCCTATATTATTTTCAAATGACAGAAATTCACTACAAAACTGTCTTAAAAACAGATTTATTTTATATTTTATATTTTTATTTTTGCAACCAAACTTGTTTTTGTCTTTTCTACAACTCTTCTTGGGCACTAACAAAAAAATAAAATAAAATAATATAATGCTGTTGAGTTAGAATTAGTCAGAAAGAAATAAAAAATCTGCCTTCAAAGCCACGTTTTCGTTAGCAATATTTAATTTTGCCACTGTTAGGCCCCGGCCGAATATAGATTTTTTAGATGCAAATTATATTGAAACCACTAAAACAAGAAATCGAGTTGAATTTTGGAAGGAAAGACTAAGTGTATTAGGCGTTTAAGGAATGGATCCAGTTGGTTGATATAAGTGAAGATCAAAGTTAAATTCATAACCCTCTTAATTATGAATGCAGATTGTAAAAACAAAGATAAATCCAAGGCACTTGATATAAATGTGATAAATACTATAAATAAAATATTTAAATATAAATATATATATTAGATATAAAATTAATTAAATATCTTTTTTGGTTTCTAATTAAATAATTTAAAATATAAATTTCTATGTTTTTCAGATTTTTATTAAACTAAGCATCATTTTTTCACTAACTTTCCTTATTAAATAATTTTAGTAAAATACATAAAAAAAATAATGATATATAATTTTGGTCCCATTAAATTTTGATATTAATTCCTGGAAACGGAGTGTTAAACAGGTCATTCTTCTCCGCCAAGGGATCCAAGCTGCACTATTGACTGTAAGATTATATCACTCGCATCCTTACAGCTACAGGGTCAACAGCAGAACCTAACAGTCATACATGGGGGCTCGGGCAGGGGCCGTAATCAGTGAACTTTACAATATACAAAACTGGAAGTGCATACAGCTCCATGTTGAGAAAAAAAATGCCTTGCTGCACACAATGTCCTCGATGCTCGTAGAAGTGAAGTTCATGGAAGAGCTGATCATGGCAGACAGTTCTTTTTGGACCATTAGAGGAGGTGAGGAGCAAGCTTTGGAGGCATTAGTCATTACTGCTTGGAAACTAAGACAGGGCAAAGGCAGAAAGTGAGCTTGTGTTTATTGGTTGAAGAGTAAAGCAAAGAACTCTTATTTCCCTTGTACTTTAAGTCCGAGGCTTGTAAAAAAGGTTGCTCCTTCATGAACTTTTAAGCCAAGACATAAGCCCACAAAACCCTTCATTTCCAAATCTAATATGCACATATAAATTAAAATCCAATGTTTGGAACAATTTATATGAACCAATCATTCAAGTACAACATCCACATTACACAATCATGGATAAATTATTCATCATTACCTTGCTTGGTTTGCTGATATTGGTTAATGGAGTTGCTGAAAACTTGGTGTATAACAACTTTGCCATGCTTGAGGAGCTTGAAAGCTTTGAGATAGACGATGAAGATGATGTGGAACTTTTCGATATCCCGTCATGGACTAGTGAACGAGGTGGCAAGGTTCTTGTGAATGTTGATAGCTTTGGTGCTGTTGGAGATGGAATTTCTGATGACACCCAGGTGCATATTAGAAATCTTGAAATTATTTTAAAGGTTTTCAGTACCGTGTCACTTACTTTAATGATTGATCTTTCTAGGTTAAAGTCCACTTTTTGAATCTCACATATTCCCCAAATTATATATCTGCTAGCCTAAAGCTAAATAAACAACATTGACTATAGTCCTAATCAGGTTACATGTTCTGTTCTGATATTACCAGGCATTTGTAAAAGCTTGGGGCACCGCCTGTGCTATCCCAAAATCAGTATTCTTGGTTCCCTCCGGGCGCCGTTATTTAGTTAATGCAACAAGATTTAAGGGCCCTTGTGAAGATAAGTTGATCATCCAGGTAATTTTCTACGTTGCTTCAAGTGAAATCTATCCAAATTTATATTTCAGAAATTGTTGTCACTTTCTTGGCGGATGTTGTCGAACAGTTGCATTATAATCTCACCTTTTACAATTTGTTGTCATCACGACTTTGCAGATAGATGGAACAATTGTAGCACCTGATGAGCCTAAGAACTGGGACCCCGTTCTCGCTCGACTATGGCTTGATTTCTCTAAGCTGAACGGAGTCATCTTCCAAGGGAATGGAGTTATTGATGGATCAGGCAGCAAATGGTGGGCGTCATCTTGCAAAAAGAACAAGTCCAATGTGATTATTCAAAAATTCTAGTCTATAGTTTAATCCATGCTTCGCTACTATAGGTCAGAATTTAACACTCCTTTTTCTTTCTTTACAGCCTTGCAGAGGTGCACCAACAGTAAGGATCTTTTTCCCTTCATTATATAATTCATCCTTCCGGGGAGAAAAAAGAAACTATGCAGATTGTCAGGGATTTAACCAATGAGGCCTTTGCAGGCATTGACCATTGATTCAAGCTCAGCAGTGAAAGTAAAAGGTCTTACTATAAAGAACAGCCAGCAGATGAATTTTGTGATTTCCAAGTCAGCATCCGTGAGAATATCTAAAGTTACTGTCTCATCACCTGGAGACAGTCCTAACACTGATGGAATCCATATTACTCAATCAACTAACGTGGTTCTCCAGGATTGCAAAATCGGAACAGGTTTCCAGACCTTAACCCCATTATTTTCCTCATCTATTCTCCAAGTAAAGAATATCATAATTAAAGGAGATCTTGGGGATATTATTGGCAAACTTTCTGACAGGTTGCATATTTTGTTGATTCTATGGTATATTCAGGTGACGATTGCATCTCGATTGTCAACGGTAGCTCTGCGATTAAGATGAAGGGAATATATTGTGGACCGGGACATGGAGTCAGGTTGAGTTAAATATGAGATTCTCATGTCATATCCCATAAAGGAAGATGTTACAGGCCAAGTTTTACCATTATCTATACAGAAGAGCTGGGACTGAAATTCTAAGTTTTCATTATTAACCCTTTTCTTTTAAATTCTGTCACTCAGCATTGGAAGTCTAGGGAAGGACAACTCAACAGGCATAGTCACAAAGGTGGTCCTGGATACTGCACTTATCAGGGAGACAACGAATGGCGTCAGGATTAAGACTTGGCAGGTAATACTCTAGGACATAGTTAAAACTGTTCGGATTCTGGAAGTGCTTAAATTATATTCTCACACAAGACTTGAGGATGTTCGATGGAGTATGCATCTAAAATCCCCTGCTAATATCCTCTCTGGATCTCTATATGCTGCAGGGAGGTAATGGTTATGTTCGCGGGGTACGTTTTGAAAATGTCAGGATGGACAATGTTGATAACCCCATCATCATTGACCAATTCTACTGTGATTCCCCGAAATCGTGCCAAAACCAGGTACGTATTCCATTTTTTGTGCTAGATTCATACTTGACAACCTACTCTTTAATAACTATCCTAGTCATCTGATCAGAATTTTGCTCCTTTTTTTAGACATCAGCAGTAAGAATTAGCGAGATCATGTACCGCAATATTAGTGGGACTACAAAGAATGCAAAAGCGATGAAGTTTTCCTGCAGTGACACAGCTCCTTGCAGCACCATAGTCCTGAGCAACGTAAACTTGGAGAAGGAGGATGGCACAGTAGAGACCTACTGCAATTCGGCCGAAGGCTTTGGATATGGCATTGTTCACCCATCAGCTGATTGCTTAACTTCCCATGACAAAGACTATAGTTTCTTCGAGCAGACAGAAGTTTCCCAAGACTACATTCTCAACGACGTGACGGAAGAAAAGGTTGAGCTTGCAGATTCCAACAACGACCGCATTGTTCATACTGAACTTTGACATGGCCTCTTATTGTAATAAAACTATCCTTATTAACTATAGTAATATACTAAATTGGGTAAATGGAATGTATAGAATACAAATAGATATTTCTTGGAGGAGGATTGAGGTGCCCATGTTCGATTTTTTGGGAAGCTACAGGTATTCATATATAGTTACAGACCAACTACAGTAGAAAGCAATTATGCAACTGGGATTTTAAATATTGTTTATATTTTGATTACTATGTACCTGCATTATTTGAAGGTTTGTCATAATTGCAAGTTGGAACTTTTGTAATGATTTTTTGTTGTTTCAGGTTTCAAATTCTATAATTTAAGTCTTTTTTTTTTCTTCTAGATTTGTTATATGAGCAGTGAGCTTGCCTAAAGCTACAATGATGCAGGTAAAAGCTACAATTTAAGTCCCAAGGCTATATCATGCAGGTAAAAGATGTTACAACAACAACAACAACAACAACAACACATACATTTAACCATTTAGTAGGTGGCCTAGTAGTAAGAGCTTGGGACCAAGGGATTTGCTCTCCCTGTGGTCTCATGTGAGCCTTGTGGTTACTAATATGATTGCCACTGGAGGCTTACATGGTTGTTAACTTCAGGGCCTGTGGAATTAGTTGAGGTGTGCGCAAGCTGATCCGAACACCCATGTTAATAATAATAATAAAAAAAGTTGCGAATAAACTCTAAATTCACAAAGAAAATAATTACATGATGGCTATATCTTCAAGAGGTTTACAAGATCTTTAAATAAACTAAAAAAACCTCCCTTTACTAAGAAATAATCTAAAGTTTAAAGGTATTTAGGAAATTAAAACAAAATCTGAAATAAAATAATAAATTCAAAAACTCCTAGAAAAAAATAACAAAATTCTAACTATTGAGATACAACTATTCAATAAACAATGGAGTGACTTTCCATGTGAGAACTGCATGTAGAATCACACGGAAAAATTTGAGCCCGAGCTAACAGTTAGATTTCATGTTATGTCCGTTTTAAGGTACTAACATAGTCTGAAACGACCAATTTTTTCTTGGACTTAAACCTGCTCCACCATTACATAAAAGTATCTACTAGAACATCCATATAGTGTATCTAAACAAGGTACTATAAATTAAGAATTTTACTTTCTAACCCTAGCAATGCAGCCCTTTTACAATCTGCAATCTTTCAAATTCACCAACCTTGATATGTTTGAAGTATGTCCATCAGAAAAACACAGACTCTTAAGTCATTGATAGACAAGTAACTATGCATTATTTTCTAAGGCGAAGTTGGCTTTGGACTTTGCAACAGGTGACCTATCATAAACCAACTCTATATTTTTATGGTGACAAAACAAAAATATATTCATTATAGCCTTGATGTTGTCCTTTGTCTTTCCTTTCACGTCCATAACCATGTTGAAATATTTCCTAACATATTATTTTTAATGTGCATGACATCAAGGTTATGGCATAGAAGATTCGTCTTCCAATAAGAAAACTCCTAAAAAATACTTCGCTTTACCCAATTATAGGTCAAATCAAAACCAGAAAATTTCTGCTTATTGGATTGAAAACCATGCACACACAATGTCATCGTACTCCAATACCTTCTCATACAATTCTTCACCTTACAGTAGCGAAGGTGTAATATCTTTTTCAACTCTGCCAACAAAAAAGCCTTTTCTATACTTGTGACCCGTTAGCAAAAATCATTGGTGGAAATTAAAAAAAGGCATGTTACCATCATTTGTTAACATAAATGCCTTGTTATTTTTCATATAATATGGACATGTTAGTTTTACATGTGTGCTCCAACTAGAAATCATTCCATACACAGGAAAATCATTAATAGTTCACATCAAAGTTGTCTTCATCTAAAACTTTTGTGTCCTCGATACATCATATGTCAAAGCCCCGGATGACCACAACTATTTCAACTCATCAATCAATAGACGAAGACAAATATCTATATTCTGACCCAGACTATTAAGGCTGAGTATGATTGTAGATAAAAATATGAACTCTAATATCAAACACATCTATAGTGGCAAGTTATAAATTGTTAGTATCACCGACCAATAAGGATAAGAAGCAACAGTGAACCGAATAGGTTGAATTCGTATGTACATGATCAAGATGCACGTACCTTAATTCCATTGAAAACTAAAGATGCACCTGTTAAAATATTTGCAGGCTTCACCATCAGAAAAGTGCAGCATCACTCCATCCACCACATCATGTAAATGATGCCATGTCATGTGCTTAGTAGTGTTTGGTGACATCAATAACATTTGCAGTCTAGGTGTGATTAAAAAGCATATATGTTTTCTATATGCGATAAAAGCTGTAAGTTTTGGGTTTATAACAAGCATGCTCACATGTTTTACACGTTCAACTCTATATTTTTAAGGTAGTACAACATATAGAAGTTTGGACATATGTCAATTTTATGTTATCTTAGGCCGAGAGGTTTCATCATGGATTTGACAGCATAAAAGTTCTCTATCAGCCTATTCCCTTCAGGTAAAATGCTTTTGCCCATTCAAGAATTCTATTATAACCGACTTCACTCAACTCATGATCTGACTTGATGGTGAACACATGTGCAATGATCGATAATTTACTGTGATTTGTGCACCTATCCCATAATAGTTCGTCAGAGTCTTTCAAAAGATCAAAAATCTTGGCCGCGTCTGCATTGGGTTCTTTATCTACTATTGGACATTGATCGACATAACCCTAATTCATTCTCATCATATCCATAACCATATTCTGACGACTATTACTATTGTCATCTATAACTTCATGCATGTTACTAAAACTAGAAGTTAACACAACCATCTTTTCTACCATGGTCTCATGAGGAACATATGGTTCTCCATGTGCAAACTAACACAAGTATCTCTCCATGAACCTTTTTTTTGTAGAAGATTCGTAGTTACAACATTTGGATCAATAAACTTTTTATTTTTACATCTTTTATATGAACATCTAATATCGCATCCACTAATATTTCTTGGATTAGATATTATATAATTAATAAAACCCTAAATCTCATTACAATAATTCATCCTACACAACTATTCTAGTGAATCTCGATACATCCATGAACGATCATCCATTACTTATGTCAAACCTATATAGAATATTGATGACAACATGTATTAATTAATTACGTAAACTAAAATAAATTAAAGAACATTGGTTTAACTTAAATTTGTTCAAACTATTTTAATAGTTCAACTAATTCATTATCAATTATCTACATAAATTTAAATTTCTATACATTTACTGAAAATTTGAACTTAACAATAAAACTGATAAAACATAAAACGAACCCGTTAAATAAACCATTATTTATTTCATCACAAAACACCTAAGTCACAAATTTAAAATAAATTTCATCAATTTATAAACAAATATAATTTTAAAAAATCTCAAACAAACCCTACCATGTACAAATCATACATTCATACACTGGATTTCTATGAGAAAAAGCTATAAAACAAGAAAACACCCAAATAACACACACACATACACTACAAAAATAAGTTGTTGCACCTCAGTAGACATTGCAGGCAGAGGGCAAAATAGAAAATTGGAGTTGCCACTTAGTTATACCCAAGGAAGAAGAACATCACCCTTACAACATTCTTTCTTACGAAAGATTACTTTTATTATGTGTTTTTTCTTAAATTTATCTTTTTGATTGCCACTAATTATTCTAATTGTTTTTAGTTTTTTTTTTTTTGTATTTCTAATTTTGTGAAAAGTTTGATGTTGATCTTTAGACATGTTAAAAAATGATATTAGTCCTCTAAAAATAGAAGACTTATTAAAAATGTTTGACATTAAGTTCTAAAAAGGATTTTTCGTTGAAATTGTTAAAAGTGATGTAACTCATATTTGATTTAAAATCTAGACATTGATCCTTTAAAAAAAAAATTAAATTAAATTGGTTTTTTTAAGTAGGCGTTGGATGCATGAAGATAGTAAAAATAAGATTGGATTTTAGACCATTTATTTATGTTGGTTTTTTAAAAACAAACTTGATGCTTATCATTCTATCTAAACGAGTCTTGATTAAATCATATTTAGAGAAGGTTTAAGAGTTTGATAATGATTATAGTTTAAAATGTTTTTTACTTAAAAATATATCAAAATAATATTTTTATTTTTTTAAAATAATTTTTAATATTAACTTATCAAAACAGTCTAAAAATATAAAAAATAATTTTTAAAAAATAAATTTCAAAATTTCAAAATTTTAAAAAATACCAACAACTTCCAACACTTCCCTTACTCAATGCAAATTATTAAATCCTATGAGCGGAAAATATTACGGAATTATTCCCTGTACAGCAAAGACAAAAGCACTAGTTTATTTCGTTACGAAAAACTTCTCAACATTCTCAGCCTTCTCTCATTCTAAAAAGACAGACCGTGCACTTGATGTTCTAGCTGCTGTGGTTAATTATGTGATTTGTTTCATTTTTGTTCTGGGTTTGATTTTTTATGTGCACGCCTGTCATCACCGCGATGCCTTACCTGCTTCTGAGCTTGCAGGATGTCCAATAAGCCGTGGGGAATAGTCATGGTGCGCGTAAGCTGGCCCGGACATCCCACGTAAATAAAAAAAAAAAAAAGAGACCGTGACCAATCTTCAACTCTTCTCTTCATTGTGGCTGTCTCATTCTCTTTTTGTTGTGTTGGCTATGCGAGGTAGACCATGGGTTTCGGGTTTGATTTTTTCTGGAGGTTCTCTTTCCTTGGTCCCCTCCTTTGTTCCTGTGCTGGTATTTTTTAAAATGGAGAGGGAGCTGTCGGTGGAAGGCTGTGACTGTGGGTTTTTGGGTCTGTATGGTGATTACAGTCTCAGTGCTTTGTGGATGAAGGAGAGTTTACGGGTGCTGCGAGTTGGGTTCGTTGGGGGCTGTATTTGGGGATGACTTGGAAATGGGTTTCCTTTGGTGCTGCTTATTGGTGATGAAGGGAAGGGCTGGAGCCCTGATGGATCAGCCGTGGGTGGTTGATGATGGTGAAAATGGAGGCTTGGGTGTACAGTGGTGGGGCTCACTGTGGGAATGGAATTTCTGGGCTCTCGTCTGTAGATGGCGATGAAGGCTGGTTTGGGTTGATGAGAGAAGAAAAAAGAAGAAGAAGACGCTGGCAGTGGGTGACTTGGGTGGTTTCGGATGTTAAAGCAAGGGCTGGTTGTGGATATATGGTTTAATTGGTTTTGGTAGTGGCTAATACATGGTGGTCAATCTGATAGTTGTTCTTGCGGGTAGATGCAAGATGGAGAGGCTGCTGCTGGTTGGGCAGGGCTGGGGCCGAGAGTGAAGGATGGAAGCTTTTGTGTTGTTGGTCTAGGGTGTGCTGTTATGTGAATCCTTTAGTTGAATGAGAGGCAGGTAGTTCTGAAATATAGTATCAGTGATCGATGGTTGGCTGGAGAGGTCAATTGGTAGTCTATTGAGGTGTTGTGGTTATGGTTAATCTGGACAGTGGGACTGGAATGGCAATGGCGATGGTCTCTGTGTGGGAAATAAGAGGAATGGAACTGGGTAGTTATGGCGTTTGAAGGAAATGGATCGTGAAGGCTCTGTGTATGGTCAATCCTTTTAGCTGAATGAGAGGGCCCCCTGGTTGTCTCTTGTTCATGCCTTTTTGGAGGAGAGAATGGAGCTGAAAGTTTGGGATTTGATGCAGTAAATTTTGAAGGAGAGAATTCCATAGCTGATTTCCTGGAATTGGGAGATTGGTATCTGGATTTAATTGCTTAGGACTGCAATCCAAAATCTGAAATTAATTGCAGGATTTTGGGGTTTAATTGCTCAAGAATCTGGCTATAGTTGGGTGATTACAATCTCTGGAATTAAAAATTGAATAAATTAATCCAATTGGACTGAAATGATTGAAATCAATGAATCAATTTGGACTAAATTGAATTAAATGGATTGAAATGGACTGGAGTAAGAATACAGGCACACATTCCTTGATCTCATTACAATCCTTGGATTTTGAATTTTTTCAATTTCATTCAATTTACCCTAAATCACCTTTTTCTTTTTAATTATATCTCTAATTATACAATTTTGATTAATTTAACTTCCAATTCTAACTTTTCTTCTTTAATTAAAATCTTCATTGATTTCTAATTTGACTATTTATTTTAAAATCAACATCGAACTTCAAGTTTCTTTAACTCTTACCAAAATCAAATCAAATTAAACTCTTTTCTTTGATTTACTTTTCAATTCAAATCTCAATTATGATTCAAAAATTTTCAAACTTTATTTTGGTTTGTGTAGCTCAATTATCAATCTAATTTCAAACCCCAGCTTTTTTGTATTTAATTATTTTGTATTTTTGCATTTTGTATTTTGTATTTTTTTTATTTACAAGATTTGTTTTTTTTGACATATAGAAATTAAATAAAACTACTGAAAAAACAGATTTGTTTTTGATTTTTTTTATTTTTTTAATATACAAAAATAGGGGTTAAAATTGAGTCATGACATATGCAACAAAAATTAACAAATTT
>Ga0325405_1005014_pt1 | contig 13470 bp, 5 predicted proteins | sample PopdelMetagenome_21_FD_205663 | JGI IMG/M metagenome (GOLD analysis project Ga0325405, IMG submission 205663) | Populus deltoides microbial communities from Bellville, Georgia, United States - Xylem-Control-R2 | ecosystem: Host-associated > Plants > Phyllosphere > Stem > Wood/Secondary xylem... | reverse complement strand
AGAAAGCACATGGTACCTATGGCCACAACCAGCTTTTTAGAAAATGATTTGATATCTACCAAGAATGAATATGATGTTCTTGTAAAGGGAAAGGGGCAAGAGCACCACGCAACCCCACTTTCTTTTTCTTTTTTTTTTATTTGATTAATTTAGGTATTCGGATCAGTTTTTACACACCTCAACTAATCTTACGAGCTTTAAAATTAACAATTATATAAATTTTCAGTTATTTTAAAAAAACTCTAACTCATAACTATTAAAAAACAAATGTAAAAGAAATTACTTTCTTTTTCTTTTTCTCCCTTTTGTTGTTGAAAGAAATTGAGCCCGTAGAAGAATATTTCCGTAACAGTACCTTTCTTGTGCATCCACGCCATCATACTACAAAAGTGTTTTAAATCATACACGAGTGATGCTGAAAAGTTCAAAGAAAATCTATGGCTTTTATGGCGGAACTAATGGCGGTAGCATGTTGTCATATCTAACCCTTTTTCTCTCGAGCTGGACCAAAAATGGAGGAATGGAGGAAGAGGAAGTGAAGTAATAGTGTAGTGGAGGCGAAGTGGGTATTCGATTCTTTACAAAGCATGTGGTAAAGTTTGGTGTTTAAGAAGCATTTTTATTGATTTCTTGAGTTTGGATTTTTGAGATTATTATTTATGAAAATATATTTCTTAGAATGTGTTAGGTCGTCGTGGTGAATTTATCCTTAGTGCTGTAAAAAAAAATCTAGATTAATAAAAATTCTAAAAGTGAGTTATTTTTCATTGCTCGAAAGTTTTTTTCCTACAAGATAAATTATTTTTCATTCATAGTTTTTGAATGATGATACTAAGATGAGAAAAATTATAATATTTTTTATAAAATTTGCACCAGTGGTTAGTAATAATAATTGTGATAATAATATTAATTATTGTTTTAATTATAGTATTTATGATATTAATAATTTTAATGATAATTATGTAACTATGGTTGTTGTGATAATATTGATGATATAAATAATAATAAAATAATTATTAATTTAATAATGAGGTAGTAGTGATGATAAATGGTAATAGTTACTTACTAAGATGATAATAGTTGTTATTAAATAGCAGTGAAATTAAAAAATCGTGATGGAAAGATGATAAAATAATGGTTATGTTAATAAAATATATATTTAAATTTGATGTTTAAAAGTTGGCTATAAATAACATCAAACCCTCCAACAGCAATCTCTTGCACTAAAGGGGAGGACAACACCGCCTCTTTAAAAAAAAAAAAAAAAAAAAAAAATTAAGTTAGCCAACGAGCGCGGATCTGGGATAAAAGCCCACGCAAATGGAATTTTTTTAAGTTTAGATGTGTTGGGCCACCAAGTTTAGGGTCTGAGTATTTTTTTAATTTTTTTTTGGTTGTTTTTTTTAATATTTTATAATGTTTTTTAATGGAATATTTTAACTTTTACTTAGTTTACGAATAGGATTTTAATATATTTGTATATATATATTAGAAGGCACTCTTTATATGCAGTCCTATTTATAATTTTTTTTCTTTTCTATACATCTTTTTATTATTATTTTATTAAATAAAACATTAATTTTAATAAACAAAGCTATTAAAAATATTTGGTATATGGTTCATGTTACGAGGTTAAATATAGTACAATTTAAACTATACTAAATTATCTATTAGAAGTTCCAGTTGGGTCAATTACAAAATCAAGAGGAAAGAAGCTCAAAAATATATTTAATGGACTTGTTCAGAATATTTGAGTCAAGATGGATTTCAATGAGGCAATATCAACAAGTGATGATCGAACCTTAATCAATCTAATCTACATACAAGAGGGTTCTAATCCATTTATAACACCAGCCTAATTATTTCTTAAAAATAAATGAGGTAGAAAAAAAAATAAATGAATAAGACAACATTTCAATATCATGGTAGTATTTATTGACAAGAATAGTATTTGAAAATAAGAGGATCAAAATTGAAAGTTAAGTGAAATGGTAGTCCTTTAGATGATATCTTCACTTCTCAGTCCTTGATTTCTTTCTTTTAGTTTGACCATCGAGCTTTGTTTTTTTCAAATTTATCCTTCCACGTTGTGTTGATTGATGATTTAACTTAGTGATTTGGTTTGTATTGCTTTCTTTCAGTTTATTACAACCTCAAAAAACTACCACTACTTTGGGTTGGTTCTTTATTTTACAAAAAAAAAAATCAATTTTGTTGTTAGAGAAAAACAAAAATCGAGGGTATCAAAATTAAAAGCTTGGTGAAATGGTATTCATTTTAAGAAAGAATGGGTGTCAAAGACTTTTAGACTTAAAATTTGGTCCAATATTAGTTTTGATCCTTTTAGCTTGAAGATTATACTATTTGATCCAAGACTTTATTTTATTTACATTTCAGTCCTTAAGTTTAAGAGAAGAGAGTGAAAGTTGTTAGATTACAATGAATGAGAGAGAAAGTTCTTGTTAATCATGTTCTAGCAACCGAAAAAAGTTGTTCTTGATGTTAATGGATTTCATTTCTAGATAAGAATTTCATTGATGTATGTTTTTCCTCTCATCTTACTAGGAAAAGTAGATCTTTTGGGGTTTTTTTTTTTTTAACCAGAACAAATTTTGAGTTTTTTTAATCGATTTAACATTGTTTAGAGGTTATGTTTATGGGGTGTTTTCTAAGTGGTTTTTAAATGAAAGAAATGATTGAAAAGGTGTTTTGTATTCAAAGAGAGGGGAGCGATTTTCCAACGACTTCCAGCCTCTAAAGTTTCTCGGCAGTGAAATAAATAGGTGATGTGATTTCTGCCACTACAAAAAACGTATCGCATGGTTACTTTAAGAAGTCCTCGTGCTCAAATAATAATAATAAGAAGAACAAGAAGAAGAAGAAATGAAGCCCAAATATGGTAACATGTGTTAACAAGCGTGCTGGGCCTCTGGATCCACGTGTTTAATCATCTTTTATCATTTTTTTTCCTTTTAAATCTATTGAATGTAGAATTAGATAACTATATATATATATATATATATATATATATATATATTTCTTTATTAATTTATTAAACTAATACAAAGTATATTAAATGTGTTTTTTTTTAAATAACATTAAAATTTTAGTTTTAATTCGTTATAGTTGTCTTTTTTTTGACAAATGTTCTTTTTTAACATACAATTTAATGTAGAACTAGATAATTAAATATATATTATATATAGTTCTTTATTAATTTCTTAAATTAATACAAAGTATATTAAAGCAGTTGTAATGCCAATAATAATAATTATTATTAACATTAACATTAACATTAACAAAAATCATTGTGTTTTCAGGCCAATGATTGGTTTGCTTGATAATGCCAAGCCCAATTGTAATGATTGTGGCCCATTTCTTGTTCATAAGAATTCCTTGTTCATCTCTTGAGGCCCATTTCAAATCCGAGCAGAGAACCAAACTGATATTATTCCCTTTCACATACTAAATCCAATCGACGTCCTTTGATCTTCATCCTGCTGCCAGCAAAATAATTGATCAGAAGCTTAAACCCCCTCTTGTCAACCAATCATTTACAATTCTATTGAAAATTATTTTTTTTACATTAAGAATAGTGCGGGGCAGTAACATATAGTTTTGTTAAATAAAAATTATAATATATTTTTTTAAAAAAGAGGTGGAGGATAGGTTATCCAACCCCTTAAAAACATAAGTGTATTTAATAATAATATACAAGTTAGAGTAATTGTCTTTATACAAATAATATATGAAACCATCAAACTTATTTGAAACAATAAATAATTAAGTTATTATATGAATATGAACTGAATATAAATAATTAAGTTATTTGAAACAATAAACAATAAAAGGGCATGAGAGGATGAAAATGAATTGAATCCTAACTCCGCTCTAAAACTAATCGTTTCTAATACTATTTTTCATTTCATTAATAACTTACTATATGGACATGATCCATTAACTAAGCAATGGATAAATCCAATAGAATATTAAGCAATGAACCAATCCAGTAATAAGAAGTTGAGGAGACCCCCCTCAAGTCAACGAGTCTTCTTCTCCAACCAGAAAAGTAAAGATGCTTCTTATTCACATGCTTCAGTAATATCATCTGCACAAATACATAGCTTTCCTCGTGATCTTCTACCCGACTCTTCCTTACAGGTAACACCCTTCCTTCCTTTTTGGGCTTCTTTGAATCTTGGGTCCTTTGAATTATTTTTCGTTTCGGTTCTCTGTCCCATAATCTTTGACAAAGGGGAAGAGGGAAGAAAAATGCTTCCCCATCAATTGATTGGTATCCGATCTTAATGGGAAATCACAGTGTTCTGGATCTCGTTGGTTGATCTGTAATGTAGCAGTAAGCAGCTGTAATTATTTAATTAGCCGTCGGTGAAGAGGTCAAGTTTCAGTTCAGAAGGTGAGGTGTTGAATACTAGTATCACTCAACTTTTATTTGCCTTTCCATTTCGATAACATATATATTCAGCAGCTTCCATGTGGCCTACCTTGGTCTTGCCTTGGCTCAGCACCCCTCATTTGCTGCTCTGTCCTCTGAGAGAGCCAGAGACATGGAGGTGGAACATTTTAGCCACCCAGATCATCCATTGATCCTCATTAATCAAGTTCTCGAGTATAGTTGTGAATTAGTTATTTGCTCTGGATGCGAGGGACAAATATGGGGTCCTTGCTACAGTTGCACCTCTTGCTACTTCTTTCTTCATAAGAAATGCGCCGAGCTGCCCCGTGAGATCAAGCGGCGCATTCATCGTACACACCCTCTTCATCTACTGGCAAAGCCACCATCTCATTACAGACAATGCACTTGTGATCGGTGCGCCAAACCTTGCAACAGTTTTGTTTACCATTGTTCTTCCTGTGAATTTGATCTTGATATCAAATGTGCTTTTCAACCGGGTTTTTTTGAGGTTGATAGTCAATTTCCCCACAAGGATCATCCATTGATTTTGAATGAAGAGAGAGAATATCATGGTGAAGGAGTAAAGTGCTCTGTTTGCAAGGAACCAATGTCGGGTCCTAGCTATAGTTGCACTTCTTGCAACTTCTTTCTTCACGAGAAGTGTGCTGAGCTACCCCCAGAGATCAAGCGGCATTTGCATCCAGAACACCCTCTTCGTCTACTGCCAAATCATGATATGATCTGTGATTTTTGCAACGAAACTTGCTATGAGAGTTTTACTTACTTTTGTATTGTGTGTGAATACAACCTCCATATCAAATGTGCTTTTCCACTGTGCATTGATGCAGCTGATCAGAATCAAGGGCATCAATTTAGACGCCTACTGCATTCATCTTCACTAAAATCAATCTCCTTCACTTGCAATGCATGCGGCACTGATGGAGATGACTCTCCATTCGTGTGCACCATGTGCCTAGTATTGGTCCACGGAGAATGCATTTCATTGCCACGCAACCTTAAAACGGCACTGCACCATCATCCCCGAATTATCCACACCTATCATCCTCAACAATGCATCGAATCTATAAACAAGTACTGTGGAATATGCCGTCGGGAAGTTGACACAGAATACGGAGTTTACTATTGCCCAGACTGTGAGTTTGTTGCACACGTGAATTGTAGCAGAGAATATGGCGATTCTGCAACAGAGACTGGAGGAGAAAACGAAGAAGAGCAAAGTGTGACTGTTGATGATCAATTCATGGAACCTAGCTTTCGCGTTGTCCGTGAGATCAAGCATGGAGAGGAGAGAATAATTGAAGAGATCAAACATTGGAGTCATCAACATAACCTAATCCTTATTGACAAGGTCGATGATGATCTAAAGTGTGATGGGTGCATGTTACCAATCTCAACTCCATTTTATAGTTGTGCCACTTGTAATTTCTTTCTTGACAAAACCTGCATGGAATTACCCAGGCGAAAAAAGTGGCAATATCACGAAAACCAACTGATTCTTTCATGGAACCGAGGGGAACATTATCTGTTCTATTGTCATGTGTGTAATCAAACTTCTCGTGGGCTCGGGTACAAATGTGCTATATGTGGACTCTCCATTGATGTCCGATGCTTCAAATCATTGAAAGATTCTTTTAAACATGGAGGTCATGATCATCCCCTTTATCTTCCAGTGGGCAGAAAGAGTATTCTCCGTTGCGGTATTGGAGGTCGCGGGCGTCACCCTTTGCTTGCAGATGACAGAGAGATTATTCCGCATTGCAGTGGCTGTTGTGTCAGTGAAGAATCAAAGGTATTTTTTAAATGTGTGGTTTGCGATTTCAAGCTGGGGATGAAATGTGCTACACTGCCATACAAAGCAAGACACGAGTATGATGACCATCCTCTCCTCCTCACCTACATTAATGCAAATGACTACCAACCTTCCTGTATAATTTGTGAAGAAGATAGAGACCCAAAGCTCTGGTTCTACCGTTGTGAGGAATGCGACTTCGATGCTCATCCAGAATGTGCTCTCGGGAAATATCCATATATCAAGCTAGGGGGCGTTCGCACATATCATAAACACCCTCACCCTCTTGCTTTGGTCATCAAGACAGAGGATTATCGTCCGCAGGCATGCAATAGTTGTGGTGAGCCTTGCGATGACTTGGCCCTTGAATGTACTGATCCTGACTGCAGTTTTATCGTCCACAGGAAAAGAAGGCAATGCTTTAAGTCATTATGGTGATTGGATTGCAGTTGATGGCTTTTTTCTTATTTTTGGGTTATGATTGTTGGGGTGAATGGATGGATACATACTTATTATCTCTGTTTCTATTTTCACATATCAGATCACTTTTTTTGTTTCTGAACAATAAAAGATGCTATTTTATTAAAACTGTTCTTGAAGGTAGTTTGTTGTCATATAAAATAACACTTATCTAATTTTTCTTTTAAAGAGGAATAAGAATAAGACTCGATTTTCTTTATCTAATTTCAAACCCCATTTTGATTATTTGGTTTAGACAAGATAAATCAGAGGATATTGGTGAGGTTATCATAAATATTATACCTTGCCTCATGTATTTTGCCTTAATTTTTTAAACCTAGTTAATCTATCAAACTCGCAACCATGATCATAAGATAAAAATGACCTCATAGAAAACAAATTTAATTTTTTTTTATAAAGCTCATTTTCCAACCGATCCAATATTAAATGAGAAAATTAATATATATATATATATATATATATATATATATATATATATATATATATATATATTTTAAAAAAAAATAAAAAACTATCTGAGTTAATTCGGGTTAATCTATTAATCTATTCATAAGTCATAAGTCGTGATAACCTAATATAAAGCAAACTAAAAAAAACCATGATGCCCAACTCAATATTAAATGATCAAATTGAAAGAAAAAATCAATTAAAAAAATAAAAAACCTGAGTCAATTGAGTTAACCACAAATTCATTATTCAAATTATGAAATTGAAACAGCCCAATAAAAAAATAAATTCAATGTTAAAAATGAAATTACAAGAAAAAAAAGAAGAAGCATTAATTAAAAAAAATCGAATGAAAAAAAGAAAGGAAAAAAAGGCACTATAGTGCTTCGTTTAGAGGCCCCTTCAAAAGAATATTGATGAGGTTATCGTAAATATAATACCTTGCCACAGGTACTTTGCCTTAATTGTTTCGGAGTTGATCAATGGATTAACCAAGAACTAGATTTTACCTCTGAAGAAAATCTTTGTTTCACTTTCTTAATGCATTTTACTTTAAGAAACAAGGAGAAAGGAAAAATAAAAAGGACAAACGAGAAATTACTTGGTAGAGATAACCAAGAAATAGGTTTATCAAACGAATGAACTAATTTTTGTTCTATGAGCTTCATGAAGCAGCTGCTCTGAATTTCAAATTATCAAAACTATAATTTTTAAATCCAACTCGATAATCAATCCGGGTCATGAGTTTTATTCAATGTTATTTCAACCTTGATCAACATGACAGACCGAACTAAATTTTAAAACTATGATCGAAACACATCCAAATCACCATGTGTATTATAAAAGTGATAACTTTTTAAAATATTTTTTATTTAAAAATATATTAAATTATTATTTTTTTATTTTTAAAAATTTATCTTTAACATTACTATATCAAATCAATCTAAAAATATAAAATAAAATAAAAATTTAAAAACACTCAAGAAAAATCAATTCTAAGGTTGAAATAAAAATACATCTATTTGATATGTCATCTCACCTTATTTATTGAACAGTGGTCATTTCAATCACAAGTTTGGCCTACTCCACAAGCACAAAACCTAGAAGAGGCTCTATACTATATTTCAATTGGTTTGTTCATCGAAGAAGTTATATATAATGTGGGATGCATAAACAAAGATAAATAAATTAAATAAATTATTATGTAATACTATTTAACTTGCTTGATTTACTGCTGCAAAGATATTAACTTATCAGTAACCCTTCTTTTTGGTTATAAATAACTACAAAATTATAATTATATATCTAAGAAATTTTATAAATAACTACAACATTATACAAAAAACTAAATTCATTCGTGAAATGAGCTGTGTACTTATTAAGACCAGGCATCAGATTTCTTGATATACATGACTCAAGTTTCTTTACGATTCAAATATTTGGTAAAGTTGGCTTACTCATAGCTTGTAATGCTAGTTAAATTAGGCGAGAGAAAAAAAATAATAGATAGTTAAGTTGTTATTTTTATATTTATGTATAAATTATAGCTACTTAATCTGAATTTAATTGTTTGTAGTCAGTGAACATGATGGAATATAACATAAAAAATACGAGAGGGTGAATCTTAATTGAATTCATATTTTACTGTGCATTCACTGTCAAATTATTATATGGATATGATCAATTCAATATAATAAAGACTTTTTTTTTTTTGTTACAGTGAAAAGAAAAAAGAAAAAACTATGATCTCTAAACAGGACCTAGAGAATCAAAAAACAATAAAGGGAAAACTCTCGGAGAAGGGTTCTCCCAAATATATAACTCAGAGTCACTTGTAGCTGCAAGTTTAGCCCAATAGTAAGCACATGAATTAGCTTCGCGTAAAGTATGAAACAAACTAACTTTCTAATTTCGTGTCAAGAGTTTTTTTATGTCAAAAATAATAACTTCAAATAAATATTACTTGTTAAAATCATTATAAATAAATGGAATAGCATATGTAGAATCACAGTTGCATATGACATTTCTGAACCTCTATCTCATATTACCAATAAACGATATTTAATTCCTAGTAGTTTTGAAAGTAGATTAGAACCAAAACCTCTATAACTCGTAAAATTCATCAACCATCTCCCTTCATAATTTCTTAAAAGACCCCAAATCCAATCATTCTCAGGTTTATAAGAGAATTATCATCCACATCCAGTTTAATAAATTCTTCTTCAGGCTTAAATCATGAGATAGTAGTGGGGTGTCTACGCATCATAGTTGAATTATTTCAAGTACCGCAACACACACTTTTTAGAAAGTAAATTTAACGTAACAACCGGTTATCCTCTAAATATTCATCCCAAAAGCTAAAATATTCCTCCTCCTCAAAATCCACCAGATACCAAACAAGAGTAACCAGATACCAAACAAGATTTACCTCGTTGGACATTTCCTTGTTATAATATAATAAAGACATTTGTTTACATAAATTCTAAGAACCTGTAATTAATTTGGGAAGGAAACACACACATGATCTTCTTCCTTTCCCCATCCCTCTCTTCATTATAAAATCTAGAAAACCAAATAGGAATGACAATGGAGACTTTGAGGTCGGAGGCTTTTTAAGGAGAAATGGTTTAATTTATAAGAGAATGTGTTTTTAATTTATCTTTATATCTCTAATTATATAATTTAATTCCAAGATAAATGATTTTTTCTAACATGTTCTGTTTATTTTTTCCATTCAAATTAACAAAGAAGTCACACGAACATCACAAATTTATTTTGATATAAAAAATATCACTTACTAATAGGGATGAGCAAAAAAATCAAAAAATAATTAAACCGATAAAATTGGAAAAAAAATAACCAAAAAAACCGAACCATGAAAAAAAACAGATTAAACCGATTAAAATTTTGAAAAAACCGATCAGTTCGGTTTTGGTTTTATAAGTCCGAAACCAAAAAAACCAAACCAAACCCAACCCAAACCAAAAAAATAAAAAAAAACCAAGTCAAACTGGAAAAAATCGAGTCAAACTGAAAAACCAAGCTAAACCGGTCGGTTTGAACCAGTTTCGGTTCAGTTTCAGTTTTTTTTTAATTTCGGTTTGGTTACTTGCTTTTGATAAAAACCGAACCGAACCAAAAATAATCACTCCTATTTACTTATGATAAGTAACTCATATTTCCTTTTATCTTAAAGATTATTTCTAATAAGTCTTTCATAAGTGTAATTATATGAATTATATCTTTAATCTTTAGTTAAGTTATTCAATAAAAGGCAGTACATAAAATATTAAGCTTCTACGTTATGTGTAGTTTGCCTTAAAATATTTTAGTTAATTTAAATGAAATATCATAATGTTAGTTAATTATGTATTTGTTTCACATTTCTAAGTTATTAAGAGTAAAATCGTTTTATTACAAAAATTAAACTATAAAGTATAGTTAACATTTATTAATTTATATAGTTCGTTATGATAGAAAAAAAGACCTATCTGAGATTTAGCTAAAATATGTTAATTATATATACATGTAATTATTGATTTATGATTTTAATAATTAAAGGATTTTATCATTAGATTTTTAATTTTAAGTACCTCTACTTGGAAAAAGTTGAGGAGGGTGTTAGTAGTTATTTTTTAAAATATTTGTTTTTACTTGAAAAAAAATTAAAATAAATATTTTTATTTTTTAAAAATTATTTTTAATATCAACATATTTAAAAATATAAAAAATGTAATTTTAAATATTTTTTAATTAAAAAAACCGTTTAGAAAGCAATTTTAAACCGCTACCCATGGGCAAATGAGTAATATAAAAAGTTGAGGAGACCCAACTCAAGTCAACGAGTCTTCTTCTCCAACCAGAAAAGAAGGGGGAAAGTGTCTTCTTATTCACATGCTTATATAATATCATCTGCACAAATAGAAGTAGCTTTCCTCATGATCTTCTTCCCACCTCTTCCTTACAGCTAACACCCTTCCTTTCTTTTTGGGCCTCTTTGAATTTTAAGTCCTTTGAATTATTTTTCGTTTCGGCTATCTTTGATAAATGGGAAGAAGGAAGAAAATGCTTCCCCAGCAATTGATTGGTATCCGATCGTAATGGGAAATCACTGTGTTCTGGATCTCGTTGGTTGATCTGTAATGTAGCAGTAAGCAGCTGTAATTATTTTATTAGCAGTCTGTGATGAGGTCAAGTTTCAGTTCAGAAGGTGAGGTATTGAATAGTAGTAGCACTCAACTTTTATTTGCCTTTCCATTTCGATAACATATATATATTCAGCAGCTTCAATTTGGCCTCCCTAAGTCTTGCCTTGGCTCAACAACCCTCATTTCCTGCTCTGTCTTCTGAGAGAGACAGAGACATGGAGGTTGAACATTTTTGCCACCCAGATCATCCATTGATCCTCATTAATCAAATTCTCGACTATAGTTGTGAACTAGTTATTTGCTCTGGATGCGAGGGACCAATATGGAGTCCTTGCTACAGTTGCACCTCTTGCTACTTCTTTCTTCATAAGAAATGCGCCGAGCTGCCCCGTGAGATCAAGCGGCGCCTTCATCGTAGACACCCTCTCCATCTACTGGCAAAGTCACCATATGAAGGAAATTACCGTTGTAATCGGTGCGACAAATCTTTCAACTGTTTTGTTTACCATTGCTCTTTCTGTAAGTTTGATCTTGATATCAATTGTGCTTTTCAACCGGGTTTTTTGGAAGTTGATAGTCAGGCACATCAATTTGCCCACAAGGATCATCCGTTGATTTTGAATGAAGAGCAAGAATATCATGGTGAAGGAGTTGGGTGCTCTGTGTGCAAGGAACCAATGTCTGGTCCTAGCTATAGTTGCATTTCTTGCAACTTCTTTCTTCACAAGAAATGTGCTGAGCTGCCCCCCGAGATCAAGAGGCACATTCATCCAGAGCACCCTCTTCGTCTACTGCCAAATCATCACATGATCTGTGGTTTTTGCAAAGAAACTTGCTATGAGAGTTTTGTTTATTGCTGTTTTGTGTGCGAATTCAACCTCCATATCAAATGTGCTTTTCCACCGTGCGTTTATGCAGCTGATCAGGATCAGGGGCATCAATTTAGAAGCCTGCTGAATCCACGTTCATTCAAATCAATCTCCTTCACTTGCAATGCATGCGGCACAGATGGATATGGCTCCCCATTCATGTGCACCATGTGCCAACTCGTGGTCCACGAAGAATGCATTTCATTGCCAGGCACCCTTAAAACGGCACTGCACCATCATCCCCGAATCATCCTCACATATCAACATCAACAATGCATCGAATCTATAAACAAGGACTGTGGAATTTGTTATCGGGAAGTTGACACAGAATACGGAGTTTACTATTGCCCAGACTGTGACTTCGTTGCTCACGTGAATTGTAGCAGAGAATATGGCGATTCTGCAACAGGGACTGGAGGAGAAATTGAAGAAGAGCAAAGTGTGACTGTTGATGATCAATTCATGGAACCTAGCTTTCGCGTTGTCCGTGAGATCAAGCATGGAAAGGAGAGAATAATTGAAGAGATCGAGCATTTCAGTCATCAACATAACCTAATCCTTATTGACAAGGTTGATGATGATCTAAAGTGTGATGGGTGCATGTTACCAATCTCAACTCCATTTTATAGTTGTGCCAGTTGTAATTTCTTTCTTGACAAAACCTGCATGGAATTACCCAGGCGAAAAAAGTGGCAATATCACGAAAACCAACTGATTCTTTCATGGAATCGATGGGTACATAATATGTATAAGTGTAGTGTGTGCAAGCAATATTGTCGTGGGCTCAGGTACAAATGTGCTACATGTCGACTCTGCATTGATGTCCGATGCTTCAAATCATTGAAAGATTCTTTTAAACATGGAGGTCATGAGCATCCCCTTTATCTTCCAGCGTACAAAAAGAATATTCTCCGTTGCAGTAATGGAGGTCGCGGGCTTCCCCTTTGGGTTGCAGATGACAGAGAGAATATTCTGAAGGAATTGTGTCCTTTAAATTAATGTGCAATGACTAAACTTGGATAGGACAATTAACGGAGATAATTTAGTCTGATTATTTTAGGAGTTGTAGTGCTTTGCTAGAAGCCAACTACGATTAATAGGGTTAAACCTATAGCTATTATAATTGGGTCCTATGAGGTCACACACTTAGAGATTACGGACTAGATCAACGAAAAAAAAAAATGGTTAATTATTAATACATATTAGATATTATTAATAATAAAGAATATTATTTATTTCTGAAATAAAATAAATATTATTTATTCATATTAGATATGATTAATTATGGAGTTATTCATA
>Ga0325405_1005005_pt1 | contig 13487 bp, 3 predicted proteins | sample PopdelMetagenome_21_FD_205663 | JGI IMG/M metagenome (GOLD analysis project Ga0325405, IMG submission 205663) | Populus deltoides microbial communities from Bellville, Georgia, United States - Xylem-Control-R2 | ecosystem: Host-associated > Plants > Phyllosphere > Stem > Wood/Secondary xylem... | reverse complement strand
CTTCCTTCATGAGCAGCGCCCAGTCGTATCAGCGCCATCGCCTCCACTTCGCCTCCAGCCGCTGCCTCGCCAGGTAAGTCTTTCTTTCCCTGTTCTTGTTTTGCATTTACTAAAGCATTTGGGCACTATGCGAAGGTAAATTAATTACCTTCGCACTGTGTAGTGTATGCGTGAGTAATTCACGCATGCAATCTGCAACAGTGCCCAGCCGGGTCACTGGTTTGGGCCAGTGACCCGGCTAGGCCTGCTGGGTTCAGCCTAGCCACATGGGCCGAGCTGGACCCAGCCTAAAAAAACAAGTAATATCGTTGGTTTTCTCGTGTATTTAGTTTATGGTTTGTTATTTTTTTTATATTGTAGAAATACAAATCTGGTATTAAAATACCCAGTTTTTTCCATGAAATGTTGCAAATATATATATGTCTGAAAAACAAAAAAAATATTTTCTTGTGTGTTGCATACGGCCAATACCCTAACATGTTTTGAACGTTTTTTTATATAAAAAAATTGGAAGTTTTGAAAAATGTGTTTTCGCATGGATTTCTTAAACACAAAAATTATTTTCTTGCATTTCTGGATTTTACAACATGTTTGTAAAACTCCAAAGGGTGTTGGCCAATATTCCAAAAAATATAAAAATCTTATTTTGTGGAGAAATCATCTAGTATTCACCATTAATGTTTGGATAAAGAAATCCCAAAGGGATGAATATCCAAAATATTTAATGGGAATAACTTGTTATTATTCACTGTTAATATTTGGATAAAGAAACCTTAAGTGGTATATATCCAAAATAATTTTCTAGGGATAATAAGTCATCACACATCCTTGAAAGAAGTCTTGATTATAATCGAAGACATTTCATTTTTTTACTCCACGGTTTACGAGCCGTGAGAGTATAAAACACTAAGGCAAAAATAGGCTTTTAAAGCGCCCTAGATTTCTAAATTTTTGTCCCTCCTCCTTGCGATTTACGAGTCGCAAACTCTTGAAATACCAAGGGAAAAATGAGCTTTTTAAGCATATGGAATCTCTTTGGATTTCTATCTTAATAAATTTAGTTAGAATCAAACTTAGAAAAATTGATGGAATTAGAAAACACCAACACCATAGCAATTATAAGACAAACCAAACACCAAGCAGCTTACCTTAGGTAGGGCGTACTAGGGGTGCTAATATCTTCCCTTTACGCAACCAGTCCCTTGCCTTAGAATCTCTGAAAGACCAGTCAGGTTTCCTAGTGACCATAATACTAGGTGGCGACTCCCTATTCACAATAAAACAAAAGACCCCGAAATCAATCGAGGATCGCCGCGCTCCGCCGCGAGGATGCGACAACCATGATTTTCAATAACAACAACTAATGTTCACAAAAACAACATATTAGCTCCTAAATGTTTTTTTTTTCTTAAAGGAGATCTTCTCATTCTTTCCTATATGAGCACATCTTATTTTTTTTGATGTTTTACAACCATGGTTATTCATCATCACACGACAACCAACCATTAGAAATTGTTAGACTCTGATACCAAATGATGTGTATAAAAATAACATAATAAACAACACAATTTTTTTTCTAATAAGGTCACTGCATAAAAATTCAAATTTAAAATTTTATTATTAGATATTTCTTTTCAAGTGGTCTTCTAAAATACAAGCCAAATAAAAATATTTATACTAGTTCTAGTTTTACCTTAAAAGAGGAAAACAAATACTAATAAACAACTATAGAGTTATTACAGGATTCCCTATATAGAAAAAATAAAATTATTAAGCATAATATTTAATTCTCTAAACTAAATAGATAAAAACAAAAAAAAATATTTTTTTTCTAAAAATTAAACAGTCTCCTCATGTTGAAAAGAACTCATCATCTAGTTCAGTGTATTCTTTTCTTAATCTCTTGGATGTCCAATTGAAGCTCTCCAACCCTTTTTTTTTCTTTACTTTATGTGTATAACAATTTTAAATATCAACTCCAGTTTTTTTATATAAAAATTTGCATTATAAAAAAAAATTGGCAAATTATTTCTCTTCCATTGGATTTTAAAGTAATGAATTGTAAACCTCGAACTTCCTTCATCAACATATGTTCTATTTATATAACCCTTGAACAATTATACGTTTGTGATAATCTTAAGCTTTTGTAGTCAAAATGATCAGCATAGTCCAAATTAACTTCTTTTGTTGTTAAGCACATTTCATATTCTCTCAATACTCAACATTTAACTTATTAATAAGGTTACTATTAATGACATCATTATTGCTATTATTGTCATTATTTATACTATTATTATTGGAATAATTATCATCAAAATAAATATCATAAATTGGTGTAAAATATCAATCAACATCTATCTCGTCATAAATGAGACCTTCATCATGATAATAAGGTTGTCTTTTCTACTCTCGCCTTTTAAATGGATTTTCAAAGTTGGTCATGAATATGTAATTACTCTCCTCATGATTTTTCAGGGTTCTCACCTTCACCAACTGACAAATCAATTATTTAATATGTCTCCACATGTTTTCTATTACTAATTCCTAAACATCTCTTTTCCAAGTGTAATCTCCTCGTCCCTCATCACATGATCACTCTATATTCTATGATCTCTTCTAGTCATAGTTATTTAACAACTAATCACCAATAATTATTGGGTTTTGATACCAATTAATGCAAACAGAAGCGAAAAATAATGAAGTTTGTTACAAGTCAAAACTCTCAAAGATCAAGAATACTATAATTATGAAGAAACTCTTAAAATACTTAATTTTATTTATTTATATTCTCTCACTTATCAAAAAGCTATTTTAACCTTTTATATAGAGAAAACTAAAAAAAAAACCCTAGTGATATTGAATATGAAAAATAAAATAGAAAAACTATTCTCTTTTCTTAGAAAAAAAAAAGACTAGAAAAGGATAATAATAAAAAATAAAAATAAAAAAAATTCTTAAGAAAATATTTATTTTCAAAAGCAACTCATGCATCAAATTTCAATTTGTCTACCTTATAAAATTTTTTATTTTAGTTTTCAAGTAACCACATCACGAGGGATGATAGATAGCTCGAATACTTCATAACCTACCAAACCATGAATCGTTGAACTGTTGGCAAAACACGATAGTTGGTCCACGCATAAGAATGATTATTTGCATTAAACATCTTAATTTTGTTTTATTCTAAGATAATATATATGTGCGTTATTATAACCTCTTTAACTTATAAATATATATAACAATATACCAAATCAGCTTTGCAACTTAAACTCACCATGACGAATTCAATTTACAAATGAATTTCTCCTCATCAATACCTTATCTCTTTCCCCTCTTCACAACTATGAGGGATACTGTTTTGCCTTGACAGTGTTACCAATGGAGGGATCACATTAATCAAATTAGTATGCAAGAGGGACTCAATCAACTCTTAAATTATTACAGGGACTTGAACAACTAAATGGTTAAATTACAAGGATGGTACTGATTATTAACCCAATATTTCACTCTTACATATATATATAGTAACTCCCTCATCGTTATCTTACAAGCGTCATCTTCACAAAATATGGCTCAATCTCATTCTGTAAAAGTCATCGATCGTGTCCAAGTCTCGCCACCACCAGGCTCAGTACCCACCACCTCTCTCCCTCTCACTTTCTTCGACTTTCCATGGCTTCTTTGCCCTCCCATGGAACGCCTTTTCTTCCATGAACTTCCTTACCCTGCTCTTTACTTCATGCACAACATCTTGCCTAGCCTTAAAAACTCTCTTTCCCTTGCTCTTCAACACTTTTTCCCTCTTGCCTCCAATCTTATTTGCCCACTATCACCTCATAAACCCTATATCCTCTTCAATGATGGGGACTCAATCCCATTCACAATTGTTGAGTCAACGATGGATTTTGACCAAATCATCGGAGACCAGGCTGGAGATGTGACAGAACTGCACGCTCTTGTCCCTAAGTGGCCTCCCACACGCGTGACATCAGATGGCAAACGTGTGGTGCCCCTTCTTGCCTTGCAAGTAGTTGTGTTTCCAAATTCAGGTATTTGCATTGGTACCAAATTTTGCCATGTGGTAGCTGATGGGATGGCTTTTAACCATTTCATGAAATCGTGGGCGTCCATTTTTAGGTCCAGAGAAAACATGGCTTGCCTTGAAAAGTCAATGCTGCCGTCTCATGACAGGTCGGGGATCAAAGACCCATTCGCGCTTGATTCCATTTTTTCAAAGGAGTGGTGGAGTTGGGCTTCATCTCGGGATTATAATTTGGCATCAAACCACGATGATCAACTTAGAGACAAGGTTAGGGTCACGTTTACGATAGGCCCACATTGAGAGGCTGAAAGATCTGGTCTCCATTCAATGCATGAAAAACTATCAAGGGCAAGTGCATGGATCAACGTTTGTGGTAGCATGTGCCTTTATATGGGTTAATATGATCAAGTCACAAGAGAAGGAGGCAAGTGATTTATTTGATAATGACAAGGTTTACTACTTCGTTTTTGTGGCAGATTGTAGACACCGTCTTGAAGTTAAACTACCAGCAACATATTTTGGAAACTGTCTAGCAATATGATATGTTGCTGCAAAGAAGAGTGAGTTACTTGGAGAAAATGGGATCATCATGGCAGCTAGAGCAATTGGTAAGAAGGTCAAGGAATTGGAGAGTGGGGTTTTGGTGGGCGCAGAGAAATGGATATCAAAGTGGAAAGAAGTGTCTGAACAAGGTAGGCTAGTTACTGTTGCTGGGTCACCTAAGTTGCGTGCTTATGAGACAGATTTTGGGTGGGGGAGGCCCAAAAAGACAGAGGTTCTCCATATTTATGCTTCAGGTAGTTTCCATCTTTGCGAATGTAGAGATGGAGGAGGTGGGGTTGAGATTGGCTTGGCGCTTCCTCAGGGTCAAATGGATGTCTTCTGTGGCATCTTTGAACAACAAGGTAAGCGGAATCTGATTTGAGTGTGGCTTGTTATCTACTCAAGAAATTCGCAATACACGGTACTTTATGTTAAGGAAATAAAGAGCAAAGCCAAGAAACGAATAAATTTATATTTGTTTACCGCTTGTTCTTTATATATATATATATAAATCATATTTTAAAATCTTATTTAATCATTTAAATTATTAAATTAACATAATTTTTTAATATAGAATGAAAACTTTAAAATCAAGTGGTCACGAGACCTTGTGTATTCTATATAATTCGATACAAAGCTAGGCATTATGCAAGGGCGCAGTTTTTCAAATATTTAATTTTCTTTTCAATACTCACCAAGTAGGTAATGATCTCCTTAAATCTCTTGCATTTTATTTCTTTGGACATGTGAAGGACCAAATAGCTTAACGTTGAATAATGTTTTCGGGCTTAATTTTGGTTAAATTTATTGCAAGACGATATATACCATAAACAGATGGAAATAAACCAAAATGATAAGAGGGACTAGACAAAGACCGTACCATGTATGATCTGAAACATAAAGTTCTTCGTTTGCTCTGTACGTCCATGGTGCTTGTCTTCAGAATTCTTATTTACTTTGGTTGTATTGGGTAGAAGAGAGGTGCCCATTTACTATTGAGCAAAGGTGGCAAATAAATAGTATCTTGTATAGACAAAAGATGCTTTCCTCGGAGAGAAGAGATGTATTGTGTCGTCTTTTTTTTAATTAATGTGGTGTCGGGCTACTGCATTTTAATTAATTTCATGAATTTTAAAATTAATGATCATATAAATTTTTAGTAATTTTAAGATTTATATGATTCTAATCTCTAGAAAACAAACTCAAAACCTGATTAATTGAATTATATTTTTCAGGATTAATGTATTATATTTTTAAATATACACGTGATGTGGGTTTAGAAAGATAAAAAATAGTTCTTGGAGCAATAAAACCTTGCTTTCTAGGCCAATTTATAGAAGCGGATTTAATTTTATTTGAATAATGAAGGTCATGAACTTATTTAAATATTTGGAGTTCAGCCTAATTTGAAAGAAATTTTAAAAAATAAAAAGCTTATAATTTCCACAACTCAATCTTTCTTGAAGTTTTCTTCTTTTCTTTTATTCAAAGCAGAAATTACAGAACGTTTTCAGCTGGGTGCACGTACAGCCAGGAAATTCAAAGCAATTGAAATCCATTCTTGCACGGAGAAATTTCCTTGATCATCTCATTCATCAAAACTTTATAATTTTTTCCGTGCTCTTTATAATTATTTTTTTTTGGGCGCATAGAAAATTCAGAAGATTGCTAAGCTTGTGAGGATAATTTGGACCAAAGAATGGAAAGAACGAATTGCTGCTGTGGGCTGTGGAAAGTCTGTGTTTGATATTATAATGCAGAAAACTTTTTTGAAAATATTTTTTATTTAAAATGTATTAAAATAAATTTTTTAATGTTTTTACTTGAAGGCATTAAAAATATTAAAAATAAAAATCAGAAAATAATTAATAAGCCATCAAACTACTGTTAGTCATCAACAGTTGAATAAATGAACCTTGTCATGGGATGAAATAATTAACTAATGATAATGTATTGAAATGAAGCTAAAGGACATCTGTTAAGCAACTATGAGGGCTACTGTTTTTCCTTGACGGTTTTAAGTTTTAACAATGGAGGGACTATATTAAGCAAATTAGTATAGTATAGGGACTCAATCAACTATGAAATTATTAGAGGGACTAGATTAAGTAAGTGGCTATATTACAAGAATGGTACGAATGATTTCACCCCTATACAGTGTCACTCCACCATCAGTTTCTCATCTCTTTCCTCTTCGCAAAAAATGGCTCATTCTCATCCTGTAAAAGTCATTGATCATTTCCGAGTCTCTCCACCACTAGGCTCAGTACCCACCACCTCTCTCCCTCTCACTTTCTTCGACTTTCCATGGCTTCTTTGCCGTCCCATGGAACGCCTTTTCTTCTATGAATTCCCTTACCCTACTCTTTACTTGACGCACAACATCCTTCCTATTCTTAAAAACTCTCTTTCCCTTACTCTTCAACACTTTTTCCCTCTTGCCTCCAATCTTATGTGCCCACCATCACCCCATAAACCCTATATCCTCTTCAAAGATGGTGACTCGATCCCGTTCACTGTTGTTGAGTCAATGCTGGATTTTGACCAAGTCATCGGAGACCATGCCAGAGTCGATCTTAGAGAACTGCAATGTTTTGTCCCCAAGAGGCCTCCCACACGTGTGACATCAGATGACACACGTGTAGTGCCACTTCTTGCCTTGCAAGTAGCTGTGTTTCCGAATTCAGGTATCTGCATCGGTGCCAAGTTTTGCCACGTGGTAGCTGATGGGATGGCTTTTAACCATTTCATGAAATCGTGGGCGTCCATTTTTAGGTCCAGAGAAGACAGCGCTTGCCTTGAAAAGTCAATACCGCCGTCTCATGACAGGTCAGGGATCAAAGACCCATTCGAGCTTGAGTCAATTTTTACGAAGGACTGGTGGAATTGGGCTTCATCTTGGGATTACGATTTGGGATCAACCCTTGATGATCAACTTAGGGACAAGGTTAGCGTCACCTTTACGATAGGCCAAACCCACATTGAGAGGCTGAAAGATCTGGTCTCCATTCAATGCATGGAAAATTATCCAGGGCAAGTGCATGTATCAACATTTGTGGTAGCATGTGCCTTTACATGGGTTAATTTGATCAAGTCACAAGAGAAGGAGGCAAGTGATTTACTTGATAATGACAAGGTTTACTACTTCGTTTTTGTGGCAGATTGCAGACACCGTCCTGAAGTTAAACTACCAGCAACATATTTTGGAAACTGTCTAGCAATATGTTATGTTCCTGCAAAAAAGATTGAGTTACTTGGAGAAAATGGGATCATCATGGCAGCTAGAGAAATTGGTAAGAAGGTCAAGGAATTGGAGAGTGGGGTTTTTGTGGGGGCTGAGAAATGGATATCAAAGTGGAAAGAAGTGTCTGAACAAGGCAGGCTGGTTACTGTTGCTGGGTCACCTAAGTTGCGTGCTTACGAGACAGATTTTGGGTGGGGGAGGCCGAAAAAGACTGAGGTTCCTCATATTTATGCTTCAGGCAGTTTCCATCTTTGTGAATGTAGAGATGGGGGAGGAGGAGTTGAGATTGGCTTGGCGCTTCCTCAGGGTCAAATGGATGTCTTCTCTGGCATCTTTGAACAAGGTAAGCAGAATCTGATTTGAGAATGGCTTGTTGCCTCTCCTTGTGAAATTCGCAATGTACGGTGCTTTATGTTAAGAAACTAAAGAGCGAAAACAAGAAATGAATAAATTTATTTTTGTTGACCTCGTGTGTGTGTTCGTCTCTATATGGGTTATTGGTCATTGGATGGTTGCAGTTGAGATTAATTAGCATATCTTTTAATATTATTTTTAATCATAAACTTTAATATTATTTTTAATCATAAACTTAAAATGTGATATATATATATATATATATATATATATGCTTATGTTCTTTTTTTAATATTGAAATAATAAAATATATTGAATCTTTTCAGTTTAATATGTTAAAAAAATAAAATTTACTTAGAGTCAATTTAAGCTAAACTATCAATCTATCTTAATTTTCAACAAATTCAATATTAAAAGATAAAATAAAAAAAATTAATTAGAAAAAATAGTAAAATATAACTTCAATCAACTTGAGTTAATTTGTTAAACCCTCAGCTTAAATAATAAAATCATAATAAATTTATAGATAATAAAAAAATAAAAAAATTATGAAGCATCATTTTTAACAAATTTAATATTAAACATCGAGTTTAAAAGGGAAAAGAAATTCATAAAACAGTTTTGTAAACCAACCAAAAAAAATTGATAAACATTATGTAGCATAATTTTTAAAAATTTATTGTTGATGAAAGAAATTAAAAAATATATAAAATATTATTTCAATTAATAATATTTTATTTTTTTGGATGTGGCTAAAAATATATAATCATTATAGGGGATACTAGCAAGATGCATGTGTGTTGTCATTGGGAACTTTTAGTTAATATTATTAAACTTAATCAAGTCCAGTGAATTATCATGGTGTCTTATCAACTTATTCGAGCTTCTAACCAAACTTTGTGAGAGCTGATTAAGTATGGGTCAAAAGACATGGTTGGTGAACTTTTAAAGCGATTGACTTATTTAAAATTTGATTTGATTTTTTTTTAAAAAAATATATTATTTTTAAAACAATGTTAATTTAATATTTTTATTTAAAAATATTAAAACAACAATGATTTTTATTAACTTGGTGGAACGAGGCAAAACTGCCGAACCGAGCTTGGCTGTGTCATTACTTGTTTCTAGGCATGACAATATGTTTTCTCTCCTCGGTGGGTTTGATTGGGCTGCACTCAGGACTAATTATTCCATTCTTTTCTCTTCCCTTCTTCTCTCCCGGGTAATGCCTTCAGTAGGCTCATTTAAGATGAAATTCATAATTGAATTCAAGAGTCAATGGAGAATCAGGACCAAATTAAAAGAGAAGGGCTTGATTGGGATGGAATTCGGGATTGAATTAAAGAGTAACTATAGAATTTAGAACCAAATTGAAAGAAAATGATAAAAAAAGTCTAGCGGGTGTAACACAAGCATCAAAATGTGAGGAAGTATGTCATACTGGAAAGGCTCGTGCGGCTTCTTTTAAGCACCGATGAAAGCATTTTTTAATGTCGTTAAAATCATCTCAAAAGAGATTTCTTTTAAAGGTGGCGTGTGTCAACGATGTACTATTGATGCGTCTTTCTGTGACCTATTTATTTTTCCTTTCTTTTCTTGCCTTGATTTCTATGCTTGAATTCGAAAAGGGTTGTATTTGTTTCCTTAATTTTAATTTAGGCGCTTCATTTTAAATTATTTGTAAAACAAAAAATCCAAATTATTTTTCACAAAATCAAGCGCAAATTCAACATCAAGGTGTTCTTCTAACATTATGAGAACCCATAATAAGATAATTGAATCAAACTATAAAATCAACATTATGAGCTAGGCTGTTTTTTTTTTCTTTTGATTTTTTTTTAATTTTATTATTTAATGTTAGGTTTTTATTGAAGTTTTTTATTTCAATTCTAACCGTCAACATTTAGTTGATTTTTAATTAGTTTTCATTTTGTTTCAATTTATTTAGTATGAAATTATCATGGTCTTAAATAAACATCCCGACATAGATTTATGTCTAAATATTTATTTTTGTTATCATATAATTAAGTAAAAAAATTAAATTTCTTTTTATTAAACTCAATGAAATCAATGACCCATGTCACAACTTTGGTGGGTTAAACTATGATCTCTGGGTTAATTTAATATATCATTGTCTTAATATATATTAAAAAAAGATATTATCTTGAATTTTTTTTAAAAAAAACTAATCTATATTTTAACAAATTTATCATGGTTTTTTTGGACTCGTCAAGTTAAATCAATCATGTCAGAATAATTTCTACACGGTTTAATTTAAAACACAAATTAGATAAAAAATCAGATCAAGAGATGTTATTATTAACTTGTTGGGCCAAGTCTAATAAAATTGTTAAAGAATTTCTTAGAACTTGAATATTTTTATACATTAAATAAAAAAGAAAGTGCGGCCGGTTATCTAATGGCAACTAAAACAATTGGTAACAAAGTTAAGGAATTGAAATAGTATGGGTTTTTTTTTTTGTTTTTTGTTTTTTTGGGAGGGGGGAGGGATGTCAAATTGGAAGAGATTGGGATTAAAATAATAATAATGAAAGAATGAACATAAAATAAAGAATAATTTAAAATATAAGGATAGATTGAGAGAAATCAAATATGTTAAAGACACATTGAAAGATTAACATAAAATATATAAACAAATTGAGATCCCATCAAAATAAGCTGAACATAACAAAATTAAGGATTTGATAAAGCTTGATTTTACTTGGTTTTTTTTATTTATTTTGTTGAATAAATTTTATAGGTCTCAAATCTCAATTAGCTTTAGTTTATCCTGATTGGGTTATCATCAGATTATATGTAATTTAAAATTATTATGTTAAAGTGGGCTCCCATAAATAAAAATGGCTCCACAGAACCCATTCATTAGGCTCAAACTGAAAACAACACGGGCTAACCTGGGTGCTTGAGTGTTGAAAGATCTGCTGGTAAATTGGACTTGTTCTATGGAGTAATACGAGGCCCATGTTATTTTAATTGTTTCTCTCTTGCCTAAAATCATCTGCCTCACTCAGCAAAACTCATGGAACACACAAGACCTCTTTTATCCTTTAAAAAAAGAAAACTTCACCGTATTCCATGCAGAACAGACATGCCCAGAAGTTCTATTGCATGACCATATCAACATCCATTTTGGTGGCCAGAAACACAAATGGATCGTCCATCACCCCCACCAAAAAAATCATCTACGTGTGATTTTGATATTCACGAGACAAATCTCTGCCACAAGCCTAGACCACGTGCCCTAGCTCATGTTCTTATAACCCAACAACGGACAGGATCAAAAACAAGTTTATCTTCTTAGATCATGCCATAAATTCTTTATACATTAGAGAATTTAGAGCTGAAAATTCTGTTGATGTACACAATATTTTCTATCAACTACGTAGTATAAAATATGTGCATGAAGTACATAGAATAACAGTGTCTCATACTTTGCAAACCTCTATTTTTTATATGCATGCATGTGAACCGATCAAATCTAAATGATGCCTTGAGAAGATGAAACGCAAGTACAAAAACCCACCAATATTCAAAGTTTGTTGGAGCTCTTGGCTGTCTCTCCAACAAGAATTTAACAACATATGTATAACTACCATATACTTAATCTTGACATCATATATTTTTACGAAGTCAACTTTGAGATGTATAATATGAACATGGACATATAGAGCAAGCCATGCACAAGCAAACCCTAGATTCTTGACAAGTAATTACTTCAACCAGTATATGTTATGTAAGCATATCTATTAAAATTATAAGCAAAACATTATAAAAGAAACTATGGTGATGAACTGTTTCAGGAACTTTCCACAACAAGGGCATAGAATGATATCACCACCCACTTAAATGGTAAATGAACGAACGATCACATATATATATATATATATATATATCTTGCAATCTTTCGAAATTAATTGAGTTTATGTCATGCAGACAGCAAACAGGGGGACAGGAGGCTAAATAAGAATTTTATTTTAGGACTAAATAATTAAGATCATGGTTTGTATAATTAATTTCCTTCAATATATTGTATTAGCTACTAAGCACACATGTATAACATTCCTAATACGATGTTATCTCTACTAATAATCGCTAATGACATGGCTTGGGAACTCACTTGATTTACATTTTCTTTTTAATTGTAAGATTCATCATGCTTTTAGACCTTGAATATAAATAATTGAAGATAACTATTTTCATCATAATTCTCCCTAAATATCCATACTAATTAAACTAATTTGTTGCTAATAAGTTGTAACTCAACTTGTATAATTAGTAGTCTTCCTGTTTTTAAAAGGGTTTGAATTCTAATATTATCTTTATAATCTAAAAATAATAATAATAATAAAGTAAAGAACTAACTAAACTAACTTGTTCTTCAAGATCAAATGGATTGAAGGCCTTTCCAAGGAGTAAAAATACAAGGAAAGTGGGTAAAGGAAGCAAGGTTTCTGGGAACAATAATACTGACCTAGGGCAAACCAAAGCTAGATGTAATATAATAATATTTGACCATTGCCTCTGATTGTTAGCTAGAGGGTGGATGAAATTAACACCAGATTTTCAATGACTTTGATGAATTTGCTTCCACAGATAAAGCAACCATGTAATCTTTAGACTGCCTTGAGACAATTGTCAAAGTGAGAGAGCTACAGGCTCATAGAGAAGAGAAGGTTGACTTTGTTGTGGGAGTTAGAAAGGAGACCTGTAACATTATGCTACGTGGCTGGATTCTGGTGGCCAGTTTAGATTGTTTCCCGCTTGGAGAATTTTAGGCCTCTTATTCGAACACACCTGTAAAGGACAGTGGTAAAGCAGGAAACAACATGTTAAAATATTATCTCGAGGAGAAGGAGCTCATGAGGCTTTGATAAATTAGAAAGGTGGTAAAAATAAGTCCTATATATATCTATATATATATATATATAGTATATTATTATTGGTACGTGTTGATGGATGGCAGGGGCATGGAAAATGTGTATTCAATACATAAATATATATTGTCAAAAACTTTTATATTTTAGCAAAAAATTAGTTCATTTGAAAAAACTTAAATTATTAAATATAATTTATATTATTAAATTGAGAGTTAAAGTTCTATATTCGATGGGTTTATTTTTCTTGGCCAAAAGAGGCCAGATTGTGCTGAAATGCTGATAGCAGCTAACGTAGGAAGGCCTTGTTAATGGGCAAATAATTTTCAAATAATGATAGAAACCAGCAATGCAACAGTGGAAAGTTTTCTTCTATCATGTCTATCTACTCTACCTTCCAATTATTCTC
>Ga0325405_1005003_pt1 | contig 13490 bp, 5 predicted proteins | sample PopdelMetagenome_21_FD_205663 | JGI IMG/M metagenome (GOLD analysis project Ga0325405, IMG submission 205663) | Populus deltoides microbial communities from Bellville, Georgia, United States - Xylem-Control-R2 | ecosystem: Host-associated > Plants > Phyllosphere > Stem > Wood/Secondary xylem... | reverse complement strand
ATTTGCAAGGTGCAATGGCAAATTGTGATGCGAGACAAATGCAAGGGAGGACTTGGGATTGACTCTCTACTGGCGAAAAACAAAGCCATGCTATTTAAATGGGTATAGCGGTTAGGTACACCTAATAATTCTCTTTGGAAAGATTATATTTGTAAAAAATATCCACCAATTTTTACAAATGGCCTGCCAACATTTTCTCAAAGACTCACGGGAGTGTGGCGTGGTATAATGTCTCTCTTGCAACCTGATGATCCTTCTTTCGATACTATTAGAAGCATCATTTGGCATGTTGTTGGAAATAGCTTATCTATCTGTTTCTGGACTGATGTGTGAGTCGGATCAGTTACTCTTCAAAATATCCTTTCAAGATTGTTTCTTGTCTCTAGTTCTCGGGATGCAACATAAACTATTTGACTAGCTATTCAAAATAAACTCAAAAATATTAGATGTTTGGTTGAAGAATTACCCTTCAAAAAACCAATGCTTTATTTGACTAGCTATTCAAAATAAACTCAACACCAATAGTTTCTTGCTTCATCGTCGCTTAGTGTTTGAGGCTCAAGTAACTTGCGACTATTGAGTTAATTGAGAGATAAGTTTTGAATTAATTGTGGTGGTGCACAAGGAGAGCAATCTTTCTTTTGTATTTATATGTTTAGGGTTGTATATAATATAATGATGGAATGTATTACATATGATAACTATTCCTATATAAGAGTATTTATATATATAGGGTCTATTTCTTTAATACACCCTGTCAAGTTGAAGGCAAAGATTCCACTCGAAGCTTGGATCGAAAGTAAGCAAACGAGACTGGTGGAAGAGGCTTGGTAAGAACATCAACTAGTTGATCTTTGAAGGAGATGAACCGTACCTGAATTTCTCGCTTAGTAACGTGATCATGGACAAAGAAGACCTTTGTATTCTGTTTCAGTAGAAGACCTCGCAACAATGCGTTGTTTCCCGGATTTCCATGAAATAGAGGTAGAACACTACTAAAAACAGGGGCTATTAGCATCTGAATTTAGCAACGGATAATTCCGTTGCTAAATTTTGCAACAGATTTGCAACGGATTACACATATATTATTTTTTTAATATTAGCAACAGGCTTTAGCAATGGACAATCCGTTGCAAACTTTACGTTGAATTTAGCAACAGATTTTTCGTTGCTAATTGAAAAAATAAATCTTTAAATCTTAATATAAAACCAAAATTATGTAGATCGTTGATTACACTTTTTATGATAAAATCTGAACCGTTTATTTTCGCTCACCAATACTTTGCCCCCACACCGAAATACAGAGACCAACAAAACCAATTACAGCTGAAAATTAATTAACTTCCACTATTCTAGTATATCCTTTGTCCCTAATAACATCGATCCATAACTGTTGAAAAATCACCCTCTTTTCATCGATTTGATTTTTCTTTATCCCAAACTGTTCATCATCTTCGCATTCGTCTTCAACATCCCTAATATTTTTTTCTTCATCTTCTTCTCCTTCATCTTAACAGTTTCAATATTTCTATGTAAACCACCAAAAACACAGACCCATGACAACATCGCACTAGACCCATCATCATCACCATCGAACATCCTGATTTACCCTCTCTCCTTGTAAGCAGGTTGGGTTTTGCACTCTTTTCTTCAATAGCTTAGGTAATTAATTTAGGGTTTTTGTTTTCTTTGTTGCAATTTAAGTTACACTAAACAGTTCTAACTTAACGTTTCTAATCTCAAGTTTTATTCTGTCGTTTAGATCCATCTCCCTCACCTATAACTGAAGAACACAGGTAACAATTTTTTTTTATACTTTTATTAATTCGATAATATAAGATTTATGAAATGTTTTTACCATGATTTATAACATAATTATGCATGTTTAATTAAAAATTTATCAAAACCCCCAAATTAATTTTTTGGGTTACGGTTCATAAATTGAATGATTTTATGCAACTGGACCAATGCTGGCAATTCATGTGTCTGGAAGAGAGTGATTGATTGAAATTATGCATGTTTAATTGAAAATTTATCAAAATCCCCAATTTAATTTTTAACAAGTAGTCTTATTGATGCTGGGTGTTCTTTGATGTCTATAAGTCTTTTTGTCCTCCTATGCGCCGACACCTAGGTATTTTGCATGTATTCATATGCTTAGATATATATATATATATATATATATATATATATATATATATATATATATATAAGGAAACTTGCTTGTTGATGTTATGTTTTGTTAATAAGATTGTTGTTTTATTTTTGTATCTTCATTCATTCTTTTTTTTCTTGCTGTTTTACTTGTTATATATATAAGTAGCAGAATTGTGTAATGAAAGAGGTTAGAATTCATGGTTGATTCCTCCTTGCATGGTGATCAGTTAATTTCCCACATTAGCTATATATGTTGTCTGTTTTCACTTGATTGTCCTGTCTTGAGGTTAACATGCATGATTTGGAAACGTTATTGATCACCAAATGGTTTAGGTGGCGGGCTTTTAATTCAGTTCAGCTAAAAATGTTAGATGGTATCTAATTTTTCTTTTTAATCCTTCCTTCCCCCTAATTAATGTCCATTATTCTCACCTTTCCTAGCTAGACCAGCAACCCACCTATAAGGATTCAAGATCCCAAACCCTAACTATTTTTTTTAATCTAAAATGCTCTTAATTATATTTTAATATGATAGTGACATTAAGAATTTAAAAAAGTTAGAGAAACAATGTAAGAAATGGGACATGATTTTTTAGTACATGAAATATAGTAATTTCACTATTTAATTTCATTCATTTATTTTAATATTCTTTCTCTGTTTTTAAAAATTTCCTTAATTTAACTATTTTTTTATTTTATTTTTTTCAACTCAAAGGCATTTTAGATATAATAGGGAGTTTGGAGCTGGCTATATAATTCATCTACATGTATGATTCAGCTATTGAATTTTGGATAAAAATCTATAATATTTACTCTTTTGCTGTAGCCTGGAGGTAACACAGGATACGTTTAACAGCAGACCAATGATCCTTAGTGGGGGCATGCATAAATTGACATACCTTGTTGACTGCATAGCAAATATCAAGTCTAGTGAATGTAAGATATTGTAATGCCCCAACAATCTGGTGATGCCGTGTGGGATCAGAGTAAAGAGTACCAGGCACGAGTTCTAATTTGGAGGAGGCAGACAGGTGAGTATCAACTGGTTTGCAAGAAGCCATACCTGCTCGCTGGATGATATCGAGGGCATACTTGTGTTGGCTTAATAAGATACCCATAGCAGTAGATTTAACTTCAATGCCCAAGAAGAAATGAACAGAATCCAAATCCTGAAGCTTAAATTCTGATTGCAGTAAAGTAATCAATCTATGAAGCATAGTTGAGTTACTGCCGGTTAATAAAATATCATCAACATACACAAGCAGGTAAACCATGGCACCATCGAGAGAGAGAATAAACAGATAAGTATCACTCTTAGATGCCAGAAATCCAATGGATATTAAAAACTCACTCAATCGGTTGTACCAAGTGCGAGGGGCTTGTTTCAAGCCATACAAAGATTTATGAAGACACCACATATGAGACGGGAGTGCAGGATCAACAAACCTAGGCGGTTGTGCCATGTATACCTTTTCCTGAAGAATGTCATTTAGGAAGACATTATGAACATCCAATTGATGAATGTTCCAACCATATAAGACAGCAATAGTGAGCACAAGGCGAACTGTTGTAGGCTTAAACACCGGACTAAACATCTATAAATAATCAATCCCCTCTTGCTGAGTGAAGCCACGAGCAACTAATCGTACTTTATATCGGGCGACCCAACCATCAACATGTCTTTTAATCATGTAAACCCATCTACTGCCGATCACACTCAAATGCAAGTGCAAGTTCAAAGTATAAATGAAAGTCTTTGATGATCAAGATTAAATATCTTTTATACAAGAAATTAAGGAATTAAAAAGGAGGTAAAAATAATTGATGATCATAGCAATCAAGTCTTTATCTTGATGCATTTTAGATTTGGTCCTAAATCATTTGGATTAGTTATAGTTGGAAATACTAACAAATAACAATAATTTATATCAATATATTAATATAAGTTATTGAAGACCTTTACTTATGGTATATTCATTCATCTATTTGGTTTTTTACTTTTTTTCAAGGAAACACACCAGTTTTTCTCCTTATGATTTAGCTTACTACACCAGATAATATGAAAAAAATATATAAAAGACCGAAATGTATCATTCTCATACATGAATAATTTATACATTCTATTCAAAACATTACACGTTTTATATATGCATGTTAACAAGTAGGAAGTTGTGTTATTATTTAGTTAACAACTATTTGAATGGCCTTTTATCATTTGATACATGGCCAAACTCTTTTCAAAAATCTTACAACTCAAATGATCATTTTTTTTGGCATGTTGTTCTACTTATTGGTATACTAATATAGCAATTTGTTTGAAACTGACATAACTTACATTATCATATATCCTCTTCTTTTAATAGATGTATCACACTTTATGTTGGACCTTAAATCCTATTATAACTCTAATTTAAGAATATCATTCTCTCATTCTCAACCATGCTTCTTTACTTCATCATTCATTGAGATCTTTCAAAGTCAAATTAAGTGATCGTTAAGTTTTGTGCTTGAATTTGTATATTCACTATACTAGAAAACTATTAGTCTTTAAATATATTGTTGAGAGATTACTTGTGAAGATGAAAGTGAGACCTAAAACATATGGGATCATATCTAAAGCTTAGATTAAGTTTTGAAATGAATGATAAGGTTTTGATCTTGAGCTTGAGAAAAGGCCATGATTGTAAAGGTTGTAATCTTGAGCCCATAAAAAAGATCATTATATAAATGAATAGAAATACCCAAGCCTACAACTTCGAGAGTGAACTATATAGTTAGGTTGAACCACTATAAAAATCATGATCTTCAAACTCTTTTTCATGCTCTCTTTTATTTTTCTAGCAGCATAATATTTGATCTTATTATATTGGAGTTTTAGATATTTAAAAGAAAGGGAATTAATTTTTACTTTGTAACCTAATTCATCCTTTTACATAATATCATAAGGGATATCTTGATTGGTTAATTTAGGATTTGAAAGGGTAAAATAGAAAGAAAAAAAAGACTCGACATCTAGTTCTATAGTAACTAAGAACCCTAATTAATCTTTAGAAATTTTAGATAAGAGTCTGGTTATGTAATAGAAAATATAGGAACCAATAATGGGTTCTCTATTGCTGGGGTGTCGAGTTCTCAAAATAAACGACAACCTATATTCCATATACAAAACAAAGCACATAATAGACGATAAAAAAAAATACATGTTCATCAATTCAAATACTCGATAATCAACATCTAAAGATCTTAGCCAAAAATGAGTCATCTAAATCTAGGTTGGGCTCCTAAATAAAAGACAGCTTATTCATTATATATAAAAACAAAACACATAATAAACATCAAAGGTATATTCACCAATTCAAATACTCAATAGTCAACATACAAGAATAGAAACTAATAAACGAGTCATTTAATCCTGGGTTAAGTTCTCAAATAAAAGACAAGTTTATACATCATATATTAAGGGGGAAAACCATGAAAATGAAACAACAAAATATATGAACATGTATTAACCAATTCTATTTCCTAATAGTCAACTCCCAAGGATAGGAGCCGATAACGGGTTATCTAATCAATGGTTGAGTTCTTGAATAAAAGATATTTGATACACAAACATAAACATAAACAAAATCATATATGCATAAAAATTTTACACCGAGACCGAACCATTACGCCTAGGATAAACCAAATTCAAACATGATCCTTCAAATCTCATCATAAAGTATAGATTTCCATTTTTTATCTAAAAATAAATAAATCACTAGCACTTCATATCCTAACTCCAACACTTAAAATATTAATAATACACACAAAAATTACAATACATAAAAAATTCAAAAAATACACAAAAAATCATTCAAGATCTAAAATTAACCTTTATAGTCGTGGAAAACAGTCAAAAGCTATTGGAAGTGGTTTGGACATCGTTAAAAAACTAGACAGTGTTGACATATGCATCCATGTGTTACCAATATTATTGGTGCATGTAACTATGCACCTTCATTATTAAGGTTTGTTTTATGGCCAATCAACATCGGCTTCCTCCTTTTTTGCTCTCTATACCAACAGTGAGGACCATTGCCATTCTAGGATAGAGAGTAAGTCAAGGGAAGTTTTAATTTGACTTATTTTTTTTTCCCTTCAACACTACTTTGTTGATTGGTTCAAAAGCCAATATTTTTCAAAGAGAAGGGTCATGACTGGTGTGGTGGTTGTGTTGTTTTGGATAGTGGTTTAGCTAGTGCATGATAAGGGGTTGCTTTGATTTCAACAAATAGAGAGGAAAATGGCTTAATGACTGGTGTTTGTGGTGTTGGTGTTAGTTCGAGTGATGCATGATCTATTTGATTTCAAGTGTGGTGGTTGGTCGATGTGATTTGATGATAGCTATCTAGGTTCATAGTGGTTATTAATGGTGGTTTTAGTTTTCATGAGAGAAAGAAGGATGGCTATTGGGTTATTATGGTTCATATGCAGGGCTTAATTTGGCCAATGGTAAAGATAAGGTTGTGATTGCAGGGGAAAAAAAAAGGATTTGTGGTCAATGTTGCTTTGATCGAAATCTAGTAGAGTAAGAGGAGAATGAGAAGTAATAGGTTACGACTAAGGTTTTTGTTTTAGAAAAGAGAGTTTGTTTTTTTTTTTAGCCTACGTGTTTCCAAAGTTGATCTCTCTATGGTTATTCTAATCTCTTTTTTCTTTACTTGATGGATATTTCTATACATATTTATATTGTTGGGATTCTTATTGGGATTCCTATTAGAACATGAAAAATCAAAACTAGAAAACAATATTGGAGGATTTTTAAATTATTTTCTTCTTGAATGACAATCTCTCTCTATAATTTTTCTAATCTTGCTATCTTTATTTATTTTTCTCTTTATTTTATGTATGATCTTTAATTATATTATTTTATCCTTTATCATCGTAGTCCATTTTCTTCTTTGCCTATCATTTCTCTACTCAATATTTTTTTAGTTTTTAGAAACTTTTCAAAATAAAACAAATGGAAGTATCAAGAATTATGAAATGATCATAAATTGACTTAAATGTATTGAAAAGACATTTTCTTGGAATTTTTTATTTTTGACAATACATTGGAAAAAAGGGTTAAAATAGGCTATGATTATTGTCCATTGTTTACAATACTTACATACACTACAAGGACATTGAAAAAAATCATTTTTCTGTGTATAGCAAGTTTGCAAAGAAATAAAAAATATCAAAAAAGAAAGATCATTTGAAAAAATAATATAGGATAATGACTAAATAAAAATAAAGGTAGCTAGATTGAGAGACGATCAATCTTAGTATGAGATTGAAATAAGTCAAAATCATTTAGGGAAATGACTAAGTAGAAAGCAAAATGGCTAGATTGAGAGATGATCAACCTTGACATGAAATCAAAATAAGTCAAATTGAGAGGTAACCAACCTCAATTTGAATTATAAATGTGCCAAATCAAAAGGCGACCAACATCCTTAAAAAATATAAATAGGTCATGTCAAAAGGTGACCAACTTCAACAAGAAATCTAAATGGATCAAATCGAGAGGTGATCAATTTCAACAAAAAAAAAAACTAAATGGGTCAAATTAAGAGTAAATGGATCTAAATGAGAGATGATCACCTCAATACGAAACCTAAATTGGTCAAATTGAGAGGCAACCAAACTTCACGAGAAATATAAATTAATCAAATCAAAAGACGACCAACTTCAATTTAAAATCTAAATGGGTCATGTCTGGCAGCTAAACTTAATAGAAAGTCTAAATGTGTCAAACCGAGAGAATCAAAAGGTAAAAAACCTCTATAAAAAAAATCTAAATAGGTCAAATTAAAAGGCAACCATCCTCAACAAAAAAATCTAAATGGATCAAATTAAGAGATGACCAACCTCAACATGAACATGAAATTTAAATAGGTTACATCAAGAGGTTACTAGGCTCAATATGAAATTGAAATAGGTCAAATACAGAAGTGACTAACCTCAAAATGAAATCTAAATAGGTCAAATTAAAAGGCAACCAACCTCAAGAAGAAATCTAAATGAGTTGAATCGAGTGTCGACCAACCTTAACATGAAATCTAAATGGTTCAAATTGAGACCAACCTCAATATAAAAGAAAAAGTTACCTCAATTATAAAACTTAGTTTGACTTATCTGACTATAGGATTCTGGTATGAACCTTTTAATTTTCAAGGTTAAAATCTTCGGATAGCAAGACTTGAAGTAAGGTTGAACTTTCCTAATGGCAGGTTTGAAACTTCCTAATAAAAGGGCCTGGAACTTCTTAAAGGAAAGGCCTAAAATTTATGATGGAAAGGCATCAAACTTTCATGATAGAAGGGCACAAAATGTTTCCTGATACTAATGATTGAAACTTCTTGATGATAGAGCTTGATTTCTTAATTGTAAGGCATGAACTTCCTAACAGCGAGGCTCAAAATTTATGATGGCATGGATTAAAACTTCATGATTGTAGGTCTTGAACTTTCCTTATTTGATAAACCAAAATCTCTTGATGGTAGGGCTTAAATTCCTAATCACAAGGCTAGACTTTTTAATGGCAAGGCTTAAACTTCTTGATCTAATAAGCTAAAATCTCTTGATGGCAATGCTTTACTCTTGCGTCTCTTTAACCTTTTGTTGAGCTACACACCATTGCCTCTTCATGGCATTTCTTTTAATGGAGCATGAAGATCTTAGGACTATTCCTTATGGCCTCGGGAAGAAGACATTTTATTCTAGTTACAATTTAGTATTTCATTACGTGGGTAGAAGCTGAAGTCTTAGCACATATAAATAAAAACAAAGTCATTTTGTTTTTTATGAAAAAAATATTATTTGCAAGTTTGGACTTTTTAAAATTTTGATCACAGATAATGACACCCAATTTGATAACATAAAGATGAGATAACATTACTAAAAGCTCAATATTGAACATATTTTTTAGTATTAGATCCACAGACCAATAAAAAGCAAAAATCATAAACAAACTTTTTTTTTATTTCTTTACCAAATCAGTGGCATCTCTTAAGATTGTAGGCCAATAGAAGTTATCTCATATGGTCTTGGTAGTTAGGGCTCTGGATTCTAATTGAAAGACGCAAATACCCCTTTGATTTTCTTTTAACATATATTCACTTTCTTTCAGTGACATGTATTTATATAAAGGCATCATGGTTAACCTTTTATATAATATGTCATCTATGAAAAAATAGCCAGTTGTTAGCTCTATTAAAAATGGTTAACCTTATAGATCCCTTTCTCTTATCATACCAACACTGTACTAACACCCAAATCATCCACCCTTTGATAAAGAAAAAGATCATCACCTTTTTCTTAGTTGAGATAGGACTTTTAGAAAGGATAAGTGGGACTTAAGTTCTTTAAGGACTTATTGACATTATGGAGTCCATTTAAAATTATAGATATTATTTTAGGATTTGAAAAAATGCAAACAAGATCCCCAAGATAAGAGATAAACATGTTTATATGTACAATCCTTCCAATCAACCTTTATACATCCCTCACGCACAAAAAGAAGGCATGTTTAGGATGACCTAGATCTTCTTAGAATTAGGCTCAATCCTTTTGCTACTAACTAGGAAGCCCAAAAAATTCTCTTTTCATGAAAAATGCATACTTGGCAAGATTAAACTTCATCTGGTGTTAGCTTAGAACAAAAAAAACTTCTTGCAGGTCCTAGAGATGTTGTTTAAAAGTCATGCTTTTAATCAATATGGCATCAATATAATCCTTTATTTTCATACTTGGTTGACCTTTGAAGGCTTTATTCACCATCTATTAATAGGTGGCTCCATAATTTCTTAAGCTAAAAAACATGGCTCAATAGTGAAATGTTCTCCTATCCAAGATAAATATTTTTTTCTCTTTATTGTTTGAATGTTTAGGTACCTAGTGACACCCTAAATTAGCACCAAATGAGCTCAAATATTCAAATTTAGTAATGGAATCTACCAATCTATCTATCTTATGCAATGTAAATTATCTTTAGAACATACCTTATTAAAGCTAGTAAAGTTAACACACATGTTATTATTAGCCATTTGGTACTAATTATAACATTTATCGCTTTGAAAAGAGGTTGTTAAAGTATGGCATTGTAAGCTAAATCCATTTTAATCACCATAAAAGTTTATTGTAGAGTCTGACAATTAAGATAAGTGTCAATGGTAACTATTAGATCTAGCACACCTACTAGTACACCTTTTTCTTCTATCCCGATTAAAAATATCATCACTATTGTCAAATTAGAAGGGTCAACACATATTTATATGATTACATCTTTGAAGAGAATGTTGGCAACGCTCTAATTGTCAACTAATACCTTATATATTTAGTGGTTGGAGAGGACCGTGATAATTACTAATGCATTCTTATGTGGAAAAGTCACTGCCTCCATATATTATGGAGTGAAAATGATGGGTTAATGATAGGGGCTTTCAAGTTATGAAGGGAATAACATTTGTTATCTATAAGCTTTTTATTTAGTGTTGGAATCTCCTCCCAATAATACACCTCCTATAATTATATTGAACTCTAGTAATGCTTATGGAAAATTTTAACTTTTTCTCTTTGTTTCTCTTGTTTTGCTCTTTTCTTGATGAATTGTTGATGGTTTCCTTAGATGGTATGTTTTTCTATCTCTATTTTGAAAGTGTAGCAATCCTTTATATAGAAATATAATATTTCTTAGGACTAACATCTCATTTCAATCTTAGTATTGTTAAGATAAGCAGTCATTAATTCAAGATATATCAATCTACTTTACAATAGACCCTTGGGATTACTTTTGAATGCTTAAGAGTTTTTAGGAGTGCACCTATACTTTGGAAATTCACCTCTAAATTTATGAAAATAAGGATGTTCTTGCATACCTATATTTGCTTCTCCTACATGAATATGGCTCTTTATTAGTTGATTTACTTTGAGAAGAGTCTTGTCTAGAGGGGCATATAATTATTCCTTTAAGGAATAGTTATACACCCCACTTATTAAAACCTTTATAGCGACTTCAAACAAACCTTAAACCTTAAACATCTCTTGATTAATCTCTTTAGATATGCCTTAATACTTTTACATTTTTATCGAGTGATGGCAAAGAGTTTTATTAAGCTTTTTTTGGCAAATATGTTGGTGCTAAGACAAGTAATGAGCTTGCTATACAAGTTAAAGAAGTTGATGATAGAACCAGGTTCCAAACTAGACCCATTGATATATATAGAATATGGTGGAGAGCATTTTAGACAAGGCGTTGTTATCTTGTATGACTACCTCAAGGTTGTTCATAATATCATATGCATGCTCTTTAGGGTCAATAAGCCCATCACAATTATCAAGATTCATCTTTATGGTGTTAAACGTTTTTTAAAGATGATTGTTTATATACTTTATCATAGCAGGAAATCTCTTATCTAATGAGGAAGACCTTTGTTTTCCTCTTCTCATTATGTCAGTTTTCTTATCAAGACTACTTGAGTGAGATCTGATTAGTACTTAAAAGTGCATTTTTATCAAGGTTTTATATCATCATTTTGCACTTGAAGTATAAATAACTCCTTAACTATGACATGTTTTATAATAACAAGTCTGATAGTATAAGATACATTTAATTTATTTTAAATGTTCATTTTAAATGCAGGCCTATCACATAAATCAAAGGATTGATTGATGAGTTTAACTACTGAAATTAAGAAGATAAAGAGAGGGTTAAGCTTAGAAAAGAGATGTTGATTGACTTCAAATTGGAACACAATTCGATTATTGGATCATAACTAGAGTTGTAGAACTTGGATTTAGGTCTGGTTTATATGGATAGAAAGCTAAGACATAAGCCTAAAACCTTCATGTAAAGTCCAAGATTCAAAATAACCATTTTTAAGTTCAAATTATAGCAACAACAGAGAAGTCGGAATCTATCTTGCAGCCCAGACAGTGTTCAATGTTCAGCAAATATCTCGAGTTCTAGAATTTCAAATGACCTCATTCTTATTTTGTTGGAAAGCTGAGACAATGTCCCAGAACTTTCATAAAGACTATCTGTTCAAATTCTGATGTTAGCAATGACGTTCTCTACAGACAAGAAAATAAGGATTGTTACCAAGTCAAGAGGTAGCCACCCATTCAACAATTAGCCATCAAATCAATAGTTCCGAATTTTGGCCTATAAAAGGAGGCATTTTCCATGCATTTAGGCATCTTGGTTTTCATATCAAGATCATATTCTTGCTTTCTTTCTATTTGTAATGTTTAAGTTTTGCTTGCATTAATCTCTTGTTTATGCTTTTCATCATAATTATGTTCTTATCTAGTTTTATGTTTCTCTTCTTCACAATGTTTAGCTAAGTTTATTATGTCAAGGTGAAAAGGTTTCACTAATGGTGTTATAATAGGTATAATATAAACTCAACATGGACTTCAATGTTTATATCCAAGAAAGTTTGTTATTAACATGTCTTATATCTTACTAATTCTTAATACCTTGCTTGTTAAATGATTAATCTAGATTTGTGTTATATAACCCTTGGTACAACAAATACTTGGCACTTTCATAGCCTACTGGAAAGAAACTTGATTTGTTGTTAACATAAGTTCACATCATGAATTTCTAATAATATTGAAAAGTATGGTGTTACTAAAATAAGATAATTAATATGATCATATTAAAAATTTATAATGAACTCTTAAGGATAAATCATCCGATTGGAACCTTTTTTGTGTGTGATTTCTAGTTGATTAATAAAAAGAGTTTATACTATACTTATTTCTAATACTATCAGTGGATCTTTTAACCTTGACAATTGCTTTTATCTTTGATTAATACTCACATCAATATCACATCTCAAAAGTTCTCTTCAATTCCTTTTCATTTATTATTTATAATTTTATATAGTTTACCTCCCTATGGTTCGATCCTGGTCTTTCCGGGTTATTTATTACTTCGACACTCTTGCACTTGAAATAAGACATCAACTTTTTGATCGTGTTAAGATCCTAAAAAAAAATTGATGGCAATGATGATTCCTATGACAATAATCATGACATATTGTTGCTTTTCCTTTTGATTGATGTCCTTTTGATTCATGGAGATTGCATTTTAAGGACCTAATTTAAGAATGCTCATGACGTTGTTGGCTTCATAGCATAATAAAGATATAGCGGTAGTCATGTTTGCTTTGATGTATATCATTCTATCCAATCCTTTCTAGAAAGTGAAGTTATTAATTTGTGAATGGGTAAAGTAGTTTGTGGGGTGACTGATTATGTGCTACGTGGTGATGAGAGAGCAGTTATGACTTGCTCCAAAAAGT
>Ga0325405_1005002_pt1 | contig 13490 bp, 9 predicted proteins | sample PopdelMetagenome_21_FD_205663 | JGI IMG/M metagenome (GOLD analysis project Ga0325405, IMG submission 205663) | Populus deltoides microbial communities from Bellville, Georgia, United States - Xylem-Control-R2 | ecosystem: Host-associated > Plants > Phyllosphere > Stem > Wood/Secondary xylem... | reverse complement strand
TCTTATAACCATGTTGCTAACTTCACACTCAATCTCCTTTGTTGATCCATTTTGCTTTCCTTCCTTAGAAAAAAAAAATCAAACAAGATCTTGGTCAAAAGTTTAAAGGTAGTGTTTTGTTATAAATTTAAAACCAAAAGTAACTTTAAATTCAAATGATCTGTAAAAAAAAAAATATAATCCGAGTTGATACATTTGAAAAAGATTCTGGTAACCTTTTTCTTTAAATTCAACTTCAAAAATAAAATACAAGACTAAACTCAGTTACAAGCCTTCTCTCAACCTGCTAGTAGCATAATTAACTATTAATGATACCTAGCCATTAATTTAGATTTTAATGATGAAATTCTTATAAATTAGTGAATGGTTAAAAATTGAAATCAGTTATTTTTCTCAATCAATAAATGAAATTAAATAATTTTTATTTCAACATACACGTGTTTACATCGAGTCCAATTTTATAGGTTTTTAATGATTAATTAGTTATTTGACTTGCATTCCGTCAATAGTTGATTTTTTTTTTTAAATGAAAATATAGGTTTTTTCAACATGTTTTTTTTATATTAAAATATAAAAAGTTAAAATCAAAGAGCTTGTATATATATCTAATAAAATAAAATTGAAAATTATGTGTGGTAATAAATAAATAAATAAATAAAATATTAACAATAAATCGAGATGAAAATAAAAAAATTGAGAGTTGAATATGGACCACCATAATTGATCTTGGAACGCCGAGCTTTGATATAGTTGTGTTTAACGACTTTGTTCACAATAATTGTTTTTTTATTTAATCAAATGATAATAAAAATAAACACGCATAAAATTGATTGAATAAAATAAAAGGCAAAAAAATATCATGCAAGGTTACACGCATTGAAACTATTATTTGAAAATAAATATTTTATTTTTTAAAATAAATTTCATTTATATAAAACATAAAACAAATTTATAGATAAATTAGAATAATCTCTTAAAAAATCAAATGCATATGGAATAACCAAGAAACAACCATTATTTAAAAAAGGTTAGATAGATAATATAAAACAAACAAAGAGTATTAATTTAAAAATTATTTTGTAAGATGCATATAAAAAAAATTAATTAAAAAAAAAAACCAAACGCTGCTAGACCTGACAAGCCAAGCTAGTGCATCCGATCTATTTAGTAAGGCCCCATATGCTTGGCTCCTCTTTTTTCATGGGGTGGGCGACATGTTATTTCACTCGCCCTCGATGTATGTTTTAAAAAATAAATTAGATGACTTGTTATTTGATATTATTTGGTTCTCAGCCACCACAGTGATCGAAAAATCAAGGCAGAAGTTTCTTTGACCCAGAAATTAATTGCTCAACTCATTTTGACCCAAACATGTAGAAAATATCATGGGAACTTTAAAAATCTATCAATGCCCTTAAAAAAACAAACAAAAAAAAACATTCCAAAAACCAAAATGAGCTCGAAACCAAAATCTTATAGAGCTCAAATATATATTTTTAGACAATTTTAAGGTAAAAAAAACACTTAACACGAGCTCTTCTCGTTAAATGAAATAATTTGACACCAATATCAGCTGTAAGTGATCGAAATCGTTGCCGACATAAACTTTCTCTCCAACACCAAATTACGACGACTTTCTCTCATCTCTGTCAAGCCAATGATTAAAAAAAAAATAAAGTTCGGGATCAAAATTGATTTTGTCCATGAATTTTGGAAAATAAAAGGACCAAATATATATAAGTTAGAATTATAGGGACTACAATAAATATTATGCTAAAACTTTGTTAAACCCATCCATTCCATCAGTGTTTTTCGCTTTGTTTTCCATATTTAAATCCCACCATTTTCCCAACAAATTGTCATATAATTAGCTCTAATAAGGATTAAATTAAAAATAAAAAAACTGAATTAAAAAAACAAAAAAAAAACAATGTAAACAATCCATATAATCATATAACTGTGTTTTAGATTTATAGTTAGGGTTTGTTTGTTATTGTAATGTGATTATATTTTTAATTTTTTTTTACTTGAAATTTTTTTTTAAAATTGTTTTAATTTACTAATTTTAAAAATAAAAATTATTATTTTAATAAATTTTAAAATAAAAAATATTTTAAAAACAACTATCTGTCAACACCAAACAATAGCTGAATGATGCTGACACACAAACCATCCCTCCTTATCTTCAGAAGGTCAAAAGTCAAAAACAAACACCTAACCCATTACCGGCTAATAACCGGTTATATAAAAGCTACAAACGCGCCGGCCGTACAGTTCACACCCAATCAACAGCTATGGGATGATTCGGTAATTCCGAACCTAAGGCTCGCAATTTCCGCACCAATCAGGCTCGGTATCGTCGGCCCTATAAGTACCCGCTCATTTCGCAATATTATCCTAGCACGAGCACGTATCTTTCGCTGTTTAGTCCGTACAAGAAACAGATATTTCCTCGTTCTTCGTTCAAAGGTAAAAAAGAAATATATTCAAAATTCAATCTTCTTTCAAATTAATCAGATCTTTTTTTTTTATCTGTTTTGATTCATGGTTCTTAGGTTTTTATTTTGAATTTTTGTTTGGTTTCTGAGAAAGTGGAAGGAAAATGAAGATTTTGAAGTTCAAATCAGAAAAGAATAGTTTTAATGAAATTTAGTATCCGTCTTTTTTAGGGTGGGAAATCAATTAATTATCATAGCGATTATATTTTCGGATTTTCTTCTCAGTTTAATTTATTTCTTTCATTTTTGCTTATTTTTCTCGGTAACCAAGCAGAGGTTTGCCTGCTTGATCTGTGAATTTTGTGTCAGATTGATGTGATTATAATTTTTTTTCTTGTATATAGTCTTTTATTGTGTGATTAACACCTTTAATTTTTTTTTTAACTGAGCTGGCTTTGTTTATTCGTCAATTTAACGTTGACTTGACTTGATCATGTTCAAGATTCTGACTTGAATGCTAGAACAGATTAATACTATTTTTAATCACTTTTCGCCAAATTTCTAATTGTGGGTAGATGTTAAAGGTTTTAATTCTTTATTTTATGGCGAGATAATTTGCAAACTTTAGTTTTAAAAAACAAAATTGTGTATTATCATTGATTGTTATAACTTGTTGTTGAATGAGTTGATTAATGTTAATCACAAGTTAGTAAATTTCTTGGAAGAGGATAATTTGATAACTTGCATTGAATCTCATTCATTTTCTGTGTGAATTTGGAGTACAGGACTGCAGAGGTTGTGGTTTGAAAAGGATGGCTCTGGTTTCAGGAGGAAGGTCAACGTTGAACCCAGATGCGCCTCTTTTTGTTCCTGCTGCTTATCGGCAAGTGGAGGATTTCTCTCCTGAGTGGTGGCAATTGGTGACAACGACAACATGGTTCCGGGATTACTGGCTAAGTCAGCATCAAGATGAGAACGGTTTCTATGACAACGCTGAGGATGAGTTTGGGCTTGATGGGAATAATGTAGCTGATCTGTTGCCGGATACATTTGATCTTGATGCTGGCGATTATTTTTCTAGTTTGGAATCCAAATTTGCAGGTTTCGCAGAGGAAGGCTCTTCTCCTTTACCTTCCAGTGGAATGCTTGCAAATGGTATGTCTTGAGAAGGTGGTGAAATGGAGTGGGGTTTTGTTAACCATGATACTGTGTTATATAAATTGAGAAATCTGGACGTTGGAACTGATATATAATCTGTTTTTGTTCTAATTTTACAGGGTTTGTGTTGGAAGCAGAGGAACCGAAGAAGGAAACAGGTCTGAAATCCAGTGCTTGATGACTTCAAGTTGGAGCTACCCCCAATCAGAGTAGATCAATGTAGTTTCTAGCTTTTGCAGGTATCTGTAGAGCAAGGTTGGAGCTCTCTTATTACTCCTTGTTCATTCTCTTTATCTTTCTTTTAGTTTAAACCAAGTAACTGTTCAGAGATGTAAAAAAAGAAAATGTAAAATTTAGTCAGAAATGCAAAAAAAAAAAAAAAAAAGGTGATATCTTTTGCTTCATATTCCTCTTTCCACACAGACTTTGACAAGCGGTTTTGATGTTCTAGCAATTTAGCAAGACCTAATTTCAAGCTGGCAGGTCGATTTACCTTGTGCATATCGATGCTTCAAAGAGGACACATGATTGATTGGTTCGTTTTACCGAAAGGGCATAACTTGTTAATTGGGGTGGTTGGGTTGGGACTTGGCAGTCAACTTTCAATAATCTTCTTGCCCAACGCTGGCTATACCGCACAAATATCTCTTGAAGCACAGCCATTTTCATCGATACCTGAATTATCTTGTTCTTGCTATAATTTCAATCATACGGGTGTAAATCACCTGTTAAATCATCGAGGATTAATTTCTTGACGTTAATCTTATCATATTATAAATAAAATAAAAATCTAGGAGCATTCATGAAATCCATCTATACTTCAAAAGGTGTTTGAACGGTGAATCAGCCGGGGGCGTACCCTTTGTCTCTTTCTCAAATGTACATGGCCTCAAGGTGAGAGAGATCGGGATTGTTTTAGGGGGTGATATTATGTTTTTTTTTAAATAATTTTTTTATATTATATTGATATCAAAAATAAATTTTAAAATATATTATTTTAATATATTTTTAAATAAAAGCTACTTGAAAAAAATGTTTGAATAAAATAGAATTTGCCCTGAAACTTGCAGATGACCTAAGCTTCAAAATGAAGAACTTTGCCTCTCCAGTAAATTGAACCTGACTGCAATACTAGGAACAAAACTGGAAAAGAAGAGAGAGCAACATCATTCCATTTGCTCGATAATCACAAGGAAGCAACCATGGAAACTTCCATTCACCCACCAACAAGATCCATGAGTGTAGAACAAGCATAACATACACAGACTATTCACTGACAAGATCCAGGAGTGTTAAATCAACAATAAGCTACCATGCCTTCCTCTTTCGTTTATTAAAACTGTATTTTTCTTTACTCAATGAGGCTTTTACGGGCTGTAAGAAATACCAAGAAATGCTTATAGCAGAAACAGTTCATTAGCATCAGCATCAACAGTCCGTCACCATGGAGGCTCAAAGGAGAAAAGGGCACGTGATGGAAGAAATGGTTAAACATTAGTCGGAGCCGGTTTAAGGTGAACGGAAACCCTGAACAATTTTTATTTTGTATTTGAAATCTTTTGTTAAGTGAAAGCAATCTTTGTTTTATAAAATATAATTAACAAATATACCTTAAATATTTTTAGAGCTTTTTATTAAATGGGGATCTTGAATCATTACCCATGTAGCCCTTAACTGAAGTTAGTTAAAACCATTAGAAGTTAGTAAGACAGTTAGTTGAAGTAGTTGAAGAGCTGCGAGTTTATTGTATATAAGCTTGGAATAGTGAACTTCGAAGGCAGACAATAAGAAATATATAGTTTAGCAGAGTAATCAGGTTATCCATATCCGCGATCCTCCTCCTGCAATATTTCTCCAAATATCTTCCCATTCCCTCCTCTGTAAAGAAGCAACGAGGAAGAAACTAACAGGAAAAAAAAAACACAGCTAGTGAAATCAATGAAATGTGATAGTTTGAGACTGCTCCAAAAGATCAGCAGCCTGCTAATGAACCAAACTTTGAAGAGGATCAAGGCACAATTGCCCCTACAGCAAAGGAATTGCATGGTTCTTCCAAAACTCGTCAGCATTCTCTATCTTACCCGTGTGCAGAGAAACATTTGGTGATGCCCAAACTATGACATAGATTGTTTGCACAGAAGTTGATTGAGGTCTAGCCGCAACAAGCACAGCTTGTCCTTCCTGCAAAAGGTCCGTTGCTCTTAAGAACTCAAAGAGCGCCCTAGGAACTATAACAGGATCCTCAGCATAGACTGCACTGAAGCCTCAGAACAATAAGCAAATGACAAACTGGGAATGTTCAACAATATAAAGAGAAGCCCATTCACCTCACAAAATAAACTTTAGGGTAAATATTTGGAAGCTGTTCAATCCAGGAGCCAAAATCATGCAATTAAAATTTTCGGTGCTTGAGTTATTACATATTAGAGTTAAAACATACTCATTTATCAAAACATTTAGTTCATCTCCAAGTTTCACGTCACACATACACACAGGTAATGAACAGAGCAATGTGAGCGAATTAGTCTAAATATGAACGTGGAAGACACGGAGTGTCATACGTCTTTGCCTTCTCGACAAAATCCCTCCGATTCACGAAATCCCAAGCGTAGTCCCAGGAACAGAAGCTTCTGTAAGCTTTGTAACTCCAGCCCCTCCTTTCTTCAAAGCATTGATTAGAGTGGACTCGCCTGCATTCTGAGCTCGAATGACCCACACGTTCCCTCGAGGACCAGCCAATTCCTCAATGAATGATGACAAGTTCCTCACATCCACATCCTGACGAGCACCAAGTAAACCCCACCTAGCTTAGGTGCCCCTCCGGCCCTAGCTCGATGCCTAACCTATCTATCTAATCAAGTTGGTGAAATTTGTGATGGGAAGAGATCAACCTTTGAACCCACAAGAACAAGCTTAGGCAACTTTCTACTGGCTCTAGGGTCATCCTTGACTCCTTCCAAGCCTTGAACGAGGACTCTGCTGCCCGCTTAGGAAATTAGCCATCAAAGTCAACACCATCAAGGTTGTAAATTTATTAGATTAGTGAGACAAAACATTTTAAATATAAAAATTAAAATTTTATTTAAGGAAAGTACAGAATGTATATAATTTTAAATTTATAAATATACAAAAATAAAACTCATACCTAATATACTTTCAACATAAATATAACAAAATAATACTAACATAAATATTAAATATTTATTGATATAAAATCAAAGCATGAGCATTTATATTAATAATAAAAATAATTATGATTAAATTAAAATAAAAAAATATATTTATTTGTTGAAATACTTTAAAATAATAAAGTTTTTTATTTTTATAAAATTATACCAAAAAAAACCACTCAAAAGTGCATAAAATGCTTGTATAAACTAAACAAATATAACATGCAACATAAAATCTTAAGATTGTAAGTAAAAAATAAGCATAGATGAGAATTTTTAATTTATCCTAACAAAATTATACATGTAAAGACATATATCATGGCAAACATGCTATCAACTTATAATTAATATCATAAAAAGTCCTGGCATGCTAATATGAACTCACATTTTCTTCACAAGTAATCGATTCCCCTTGATTTTTCTTGGTATGAAAGGTAGCACATTATCTCTTGGTGGTGGGGAGCAGCAGGACCACTGGAAGAGATAGGGTTGAAGACTTGGTGGACATTTCTACTGCCAATACGAGAAAGTAATTGCAGAGAGAAATTGGTATCAAGAAAAGCTATGCACTTGTTTGTTAGGGAGGCATGAAGCAAATATTAATTGCTTCCAAAAACGGCTACTTCTACCAAACAAGCTTTGAACCGATTCCTACAGTAAAATCCAAAAAAAGGGGAAAATCTACGACCAAACATCAAGAATAGTGTAGGGATGCCATCCATCTTCACTTATAAAAACCCTTATATTTTAAAGAGAATTCGATGGCTTATAAGGGAAAAAGGAAATTGCGTGAATTTCATATAACCACTCAACAATCTTGTTAAATGGAATTGATAGAAGGATATGATTGAAAACTCCTTTCATATATTGAAAACGTAATCGAAATAAAGAATAGATTGGGGGATCTAATATAGATTTTACCTATAGATTGGGGACTTCTCTTAGGTTTTCCCTTTATCTTAGTTTTCCCTCTTTTTATGTACCTGTAACATATGATTCGTATAAAAAGCCTTTCCTTCACTGAATGTGATATCTGTGGTCAACCGCCACAAATCTCGGAGACAGGTCTGAGAAACAAGTGGGGCAAACCTAACTCCCAAAAAATGGCTTCCTCTCCTAGTACTTCCTAGGTGAATCTGTCTCTCTTTGTCTCTTTACTTACAAACATGTATTTTGTTAGCAAGTATGTAAAAATTGTCATCCACCCACGTACATGTAAATAGAAAGGAACATGATTAACCTTTTGTTTTTTGGGTTTGTTTGGAACTTGGAAGTGTTATTTTCTTGAGCTGGGATTGAGCGTATCTGTGTTTCTTCCTAAATATTATTGAAGTGAAAGAAAGATACTTTCTTTTTGTTCGGTTCATTTGTTCTTTTATGAAATTATTCTTGTATGGTCAATTTGCTGCTGAGAGAAAGTGGGAAAATAAGAGAAATTAAATTCTGGGTATGTTGTGTTTTGGAATCTGCTGCCATAGAACGACATAAAGAGATGATCTTTACCAAGTTTTTGCTGTTCTGCATTGTTTTTTTTCCCCCTTACATGGGAACAAGAAGACAGAGGGAGTTGGACGCTCCATCATTAGGCCCCTGTTTTATCAAGCAGAGTTTTTTTTTTTTTTTGCATGATCTGATATTGAGGTTTGTGATTTTTTATATTGAAACAGAGAAGTTGAATTTTAAAGCCATGGGTTTTGTGCGTAATATTTTCGTCGCAGTAGCTGATATGAAAGATAGACCGATGGGAGACCCGGGCTTGGGACATGTGAACTGGTTGGTGATAGAAAGAGTTCTGCCACCAAGCTGCATCTAGTTACCCTCAGGGATATCCTTGTAAAAAGTTTAGGATTAACAACTTTTCTGTGAAACTTGTTATTGCATGAATCTATTAGTAATTGAAGTAAAGGTGATCGTTTTTCGCAGCATGCAAGGAAGAACATGGATGATGAGATTCAGGGTGTTTGGAAGATGCATTTATTTTCTTTTCTTTTCTTTTCATTTTTTTTTCAAAGGATTTCCTGTATGTTGTTCTTCAGTATTAATAAGATCCTTGTTCAGGAAATTCATGGTGACAAACTGACAATGGAGGCAAATAGTTGTTTTAGGAAATGGTTATATGTCATCAAGTATTAATATAAGAAGGAAAACTTGCTGTCTTGTTTTGGAAAAATGGCATATCTGTGACTTTTTATTTGAATGAAAATTTAGTTCATTATGTTGAATTTGTCCTGTTATTTTTGTTTGCAGGGTTGATGTTTCCTGCACTTATTCATACGATTACTCATCTGAAAGGTGGGATATTTGGAGTTCCACTCTTCCATAAGAGAGAAAGCCAGTTCTCCATCAGAACACCATGGGGCTTATCCTTCCCACCAGCTTATGTTGACACATACAGCCTGAGTAGACGCAGGAAAATCTATTCCCAAGAAAAAGGTAAGATCATAATTGCAGCTTCTTAACATGTATTGATACCAAAACGATAGGCATTTTAACTGAACAAATTTTGATATGAAATAAGAATGTACAAGGTATTAATGATCTTGATTCAGGATGTGTTAGGTTGATTATTAGTTTTTAAAACTTCTTTGTCGGTTTAACATTTCAGGTTTTAGGTATCAAAGCATGGAAAAACCAGAAAGTGATGTGGCTATCATAGATTACTTGCAAGATGTGCCTCTTTCAGATTCATATGAAGCAGCCTTGGAAGCTCTTTCTTCTCTTATTAGACAGCAAAAACGTGGAGATCAAAAAACTATTGGTGGTAAATATGGAAAATTGGACAGGATGCGGATGTATCTTAAGGTAACAATATTATAATTCTTGCAATGTTTTGGAGATGCTCAAGTATTTATGTAGCCAAGGGCCTGCAAACTAGCTCTATGTCTCTTCTGTGTACAAGTTAATTCAAAAGTATTATGACTGCCCTTTTCCATTTGCTGTTGGATCAATAACGATGTATAATTCAACTTCTTTAATGATGTTATCTTTGACATGAAACTGATCGATACATTTGTGTCCTTTACCATCAACTTATTTCCTGTTAGTAAGAACAAAGGTGGTTCTTAGAGGTTTTGCTATGCCTCATCAGATTGAAACATTAGTTCCTATTGGTTTTTTTCTTTTCCAAAATGAAATTTCCTGAAATTGAATGGTTGGATGGTTGAATGGATTTTTCTCTGCAGATACTAGACTTGGAAGAGCGTGTGGCTGGGCTCAAAATTATCCATGTTGCTGGAACTAAAGGGAAGGTAATACCCATTTTAATATTTTTGCTTAACAAATCAACCAGGTTCAGACCACAATCCACTCCTCGAAATTTGACTTAACCTTACATCAAGCATTGTGATAAAATGCTAATGGCTGATACTATATTGAAAACAATTATGTTTTCTGAAAGGTGAGAGCTACTTTAGAATAGCTCACTAATTTGAGTTGTGTATAATTGTGAGGGTTAAAAGTAGGCTAGGTTGTATGACTTTAGTTTGAGGATGTCCTGCATGACATTAATATATATATATATATATATATATCCCTTCTTTGATTCAATATTACATTCGAGAATCATATTAAAACTTGTGATAATATTTTATCACACTCTTCTTTAACTCAGTTTCATGTTCCTTTGATGGATCCACACTCCAGGGTTCAACATGCACATTCTGCGAGGCTATTTTAAGGGAATCTGGTTTCCGAACAGGCTTGTTTACTTCCCCTCACCTAATTGATGTTAGAGAAAGATTCCGGATAAATGGGTTAGTATTTGATTGAGCTCATCTTAGCTTATCCATTATGCTGTGCATTACTTGAGCAGACACGCACTCTCTTCCCCTTCCCACACTCCTTCACCTCCATTGAAATAAATCTGTCCATGGTTATAAATTTTACAACAACAATAGAAGCAGTTCTACATGAAACAGATCCCCTAATAGTAGAGTACCAGAAAATCTAATGCTGTTATAAAAAAAGAAGATTTTTACATTTTTTACACATAGCTATTGTAATATATCTTAATGCATTTTTTATTTCGAAGTCATTTTCTTGGTTGATTTGAATGCTTCTATGAGTATCTTGTTTCATGTCTGACTTTTGATTAATTTTGCAGAGTGGACATATCTGAAGTTAAATTTTTATTGTATTTTTGGAATTGCTGGAATCAGTTGAAGGTACTAATCCTTTGCTTTCACTGATTCCCAAGAGCTATAAGCAGATTGTACAAGCTAGTTTTCTTTTGAGGTGCAATTTTTTGGATTATGAAGAGATCATTTTGCCTTTGAGTTATAGACCTTGAAACCACTTTGTTCTTTAATATCACTTCTTATGGACCTTTTCTGTGTCTGCATTATTGCCTTAAGGTGAACTTTGGTCCTTAAACCACTTTTGTGTAACATTATTTTGTAATCAGTTTCCCATACAAGGTCAGACTTGTTCATGTGTTTAACAAATGAAGTCAATCTATGTGATTCTGAATAAATCTTCAATCAGTACCCACCTTTCTATTTTAGTAATATCTTATTCTTGTTGGTAACATTTACTTATATGTAAAGATTATTGGCAATTTATTATCCCTCCTCTGTGGTAGTTATTTGTTGAGTATGAAGTGAAATTGTTTTATGTTGACCTTTTTGGATATAGTTTAACACCAAACCAAACTTTCAATCTTCATGAAATTTTCCACCGAGCATGAGATTTTTCAAGCTTATTTCGCTGAGTTAACTAGTAAGCTAGAACAAGTGTTTCCTATGTTTAGCTCAAGCAGTTGCCAAGCTTTTTGGTTCATTTTACAGCCTCCCTGCCCTTCAAATTCTGGCATTTGAAGCATTCACCGGTTTAACTTTACCTTGCAGTGAAGGAGGAATTGGCAGGATTTTAGCACTCAGTAGATGTGTTGCTTGTGCCTGATTAACTCTTTGATGTTCTAAATGAAAGTGTCAGTAGAAACAGTCAAACACGTAATATCAGAAGGGAAGATAAGAGATGTTTTAACAGGCCTACTTGAAACTGAATTTTGGCCTTGATTGTCAGGAGTCAGGTCCAAATTGGTGTGTTCAGTGATACTTCTTCATTTTTGTCACTTTTTGTCAGCACTTTAAATACTAACTATGCAATCGGATGCCTTGATATGCTCCAAAACTTACAATCTATACATGGCAGTTACTTGATTCTTTAAATTTGACTTTTCAGGAACATGAAACTGAGGACCTCCCAATGCCCCCGCTATTTCAGTTCTTGACTGTGTTGGCATTCAAAATATTTGTCTGTGAACAGGTCAGCTACATTATCTGAATTTCTGTTGGAGCTTATTTAGATGATCGGCCTGGCATTTGCAATGAGTGGTTTATCTCTAACTTTTTTATTTGCATATGTTTGTTCACTTGCCCGAATGAACCAAGGCAATATGCTAAAAATTAAAAGAATATATATTATATTATATAAATCTAAAATATATATCTTTCCAATTAAGATTAGATCATTAGAAAATCAAAAGAAAATATAAAATGCCATAACATAGTCATATAACGTTATATTTTTCACCCTTAAAACAAAATAAGATAATTTAAAGTAGTAAGTAGCCCAATAGATTAAAAAGCAAAATTAAATATCATCATCATTATTTATTAATCTTCAAAGACATCTCCATCCATGCTTTCCGCTCCTTCACTTAAATCCTCTATATCCTCCATTTCATGATTATAATCGAAATCCTTATCTCTCAAACTATATTCCACTTGTTTAGAAAAAATTAAAGTATTAGTTGTACAGATGTGTTGTTCTTTGACTCCCATTGCTGAAAAAAGAAAGTGTGGTTAGTGTTTCTCTTCTAAGTGTCCTTCATTGTCTGTTTGTTTCCCACTTTAATGAATTTTTTTATAACTTTTTTACCCTAATCTTTGTTTTTTAGAAAAATACTCTAAGTTGTTTCTTGTGGTAAAAAAAGAAGACAAATAGGTCAAAGCATAAATCATTAAAAAAAAAAAAGAAAAATCCAACAGAAAAGGAAAAACTTCAAGCAAGCGCTAGCCTTAGCCCCTTGCACTCAGTCGCAAGGTGCTCGCCTCATTGAAATCCACCGCCCGAGGCTAATAAAGGTGCTAGGGCCCTGCCTCACCTGGAGCTCCTCAGCGCCTCTTGACAACATTGCTCCACAGTGATTTGTATCCTTGCATTCATGGAAAATCCCAAAAATACTATTTACCTTAGCTCATGATATTGCATTTGGACACCTATATGGCTCCCAATACTTAATTTCATTTGCAAAGATTTCAGCCATAGTCATTTTCCCTTTGAAATTTAATGGTGGGGCAGACAGAACATTATCCAATTACCCTGGATCGATACATTATTTACAGAGCAGAAGTGCTTGCCATGTCCAATGGATATCTGTTCTTGTTTCACTGATTTACTATTTATCTTAGAACCTCTAGAGCCTCAAGCAATCCCCTGGATGCCCTTTAAATGGTGTTTCCCCCCCTTTTGTTTATATATATATATATATATATAGGAGGCTACCTTGTTGCTGATTTAGCTGTCTATCTGTATTTTTATCATCTTGTTCAAGTGTTTCATCATCTTCTCCCTCACACAACCATTTGTGGTGTATGTGAATGGATATTTTTGTGTTCTGCTTAGCTGCAAATTATGCATGTGAAATACATGTCTCTTTCATGGTCTCTGCTAGTCAGTGCTGTTGCTGCACTTGTACTGTAAAAAATCTCATTTTGCTGAT
>Ga0325405_1005000_pt1 | contig 13495 bp, 4 predicted proteins | sample PopdelMetagenome_21_FD_205663 | JGI IMG/M metagenome (GOLD analysis project Ga0325405, IMG submission 205663) | Populus deltoides microbial communities from Bellville, Georgia, United States - Xylem-Control-R2 | ecosystem: Host-associated > Plants > Phyllosphere > Stem > Wood/Secondary xylem... | reverse complement strand
TTCGTGCGTTATTATTTTGAGTTTGAATAAAAAAAAGTCATGTTAAGAGATTTATATATATAAAAAAATCAATATAAACAATTGATTGCCACACTCAAAATGGAAATATTTTTATAACTCTTTCTTCGTATATCTTTACAAAATAAACTTTGGTTTTTACTTAATATATTTAAAAGAACTCAGTGCTCTTATTACTGTTTACATAGATACAAAGCACTGTGGATTGGAGCAGTGCAATGGCAGCTCAGCCCTTGACACAAAAGGTTGCAATGACAGCGGGGAAGGGATGTGGTTGTCTTTTCGTTAGGATGCATTTGGCATTGAACGGATGGTTGGGGAAAAAATTGTCATAACAAGTTTTGGTAGGGCTGCAAGTCATAGGGAGCGGGCACCTGGCGTTGGCGCTACTCACGCAAGGACAACTGGCGCTTTGGCTGACCGGCCCTTGTGCGGGGCAAACCGAGCCCACACGGCGCATGGGCAGCCTTACCCTTGCGCGAGACAGACCTGAGTGCCACGTGGCGCAAGGGCTAGACACAGCCACACCTAACCCCAAGTTGGGTCTGGACACGTCCACGCCCAAACCCGAGTTGGGCGTGGACTTGCCCAACCCCAAGTTGGGTCTGGACGCGTCCACACTGAACTTGGGGCGGGGGCTGGACGCGTCCACGACCACCCCTATGTTGGGTCTGGACACGTTCGCCCCCAACCAGATGTGTTAATATAATAATAATGTGTGTTATAAATATTATTTTTTCTTTTATAATTCAAAGTGTTCAGATCAAAAATAGTATTATTTATATTATTATTTTTATTATAACTCAAAATATTGATATAAAAATATTATTATGTGTTGTAATCATCCTTGAAATTCTTAATATAATTATTTATGTTATAAATATTTTTATTATAATTCTAAATATTCATATCAAAAATAGTATTATTTGTGTTATAAATATTATTATTTTTATTATAATTAATATTATTAATAAAATAATTTAAAAATTTTAAAAAATTATTAAAAAATTATTTTTTATATTATAAATATTTATATTATTTTTTATAAAAATAAAAAGTGAGCTCACTGCGTGGCGCGGACATCCAACTAGTTTCCTCTATTTAAAAAAACTCAACAATAATCTCATTTTCTCTACAGTTAGAAAAATACAAAATAAATGTTTTTCCTCTTTCTTTCTTCGTGGCGCAATGCGCATAAGAAGATGATGCAAGAAAAATGAAAGGCAGCAGCAATACTCAACTCCACCATAAAATTCAAGAGAAGCAAGTAACATTTTTCTTTTGTCTTATAATTTTTCTTGGAACTCTTTTTTCCTTTTGGTGATTATAGCAATAGGATAAAAATTCTCGGAAAAAAAAACTACACAAGGATAAACATTCAATTATACTTGTAAAATTTTAATGTCAATTTGAGAAATTCATGCATATCATGAAAGGTGGCAATGGTGGAGTATGGTACAATTTCATTTCTTACTAGATAGGTGACACCTGATTCATCGCGGCCAGGTCAATTTTTCAATTTGAAAAGTAATGTTCAAGCACTGTTAATGTTTTTAAAAACAAAAATAAAATTGTATGACTCGAATTATAGACACTATTAGGTAGAATAAAATAGTTTAATTTAATCATATGATGAAAAAAAAAACAACGAGAGTGAATGCACTGAATTTAAAGAGAAAACATGACATCGATGACCAACAGAAAAGGAAAGCTTGCAATATATATATATAAAGTTAAATTTCAAGATAATTAAATGCTAAAGGCCAAAATAAAAAAAAATAACAAAAAACCCCAAATCAATCCGAGTTTGTATGGCAAACTCATGATTCGGATAGTGAGGACAGGTCATCCTTATAGAAAGCAATTATATATATTATATATATATATATATATATATATATATATATATATATATATATATATATATATATATATAAAGCTAAATCTTTAATCAATTCAATCTTGAAGATTGAAATTAAAAAAATAATATAAAAAAACATTAAAAAAATTGATGTCAATCTGGGTTAACATCTCATATTTATGACCTGGTTTATAAGATCAAGATGACCACATTATAAAAAAAAACTTGATTTTTAATAAATCTAATGTTGAACGATGATAACTAAAGAATAAAATAAATTAAAAAAAAACAGAGACAAAAAAGACAATAAAAAAATGAGGAACAACCTTGATATAAAAATAGAATGATATAAAAGCCCTAAGTCAATCCGAGCGAGCATGGAAGATGCGTGACCCGGATCATGAAACCAAGTTACCATCACGAAAGCAAAACAAAAAAAATAAAGAAGTTTAATATTCAATATACTCAATGTTGAATGATGAAATTAAAAAAATAAAATTGATGAAAAAAAGACTAATATTAATTGAAGCTAACATTTCATACATGTGATCCGGGTCATAAGATAGAGATCACCGCACCGAAAAATATAATGAAGCCTGGTTCTCAACAAATTAAATGTTGAAGGATAAAATAAAATAAAAACTAATTTTAAAAAATAGAATCAAAACAAATAAAAAGCAATTAAAAGAATGAGGATTAAATCTGATATAAAAATAAAATGACGAGGGAAGAAATTAAAAATTAAATTTAAAAAAGAAACAACAATAAAAAGAACAAGGATCAAAGTTGATTTAAAAATAAAATAGGATCAAATGCTAAGGGATAAATTGAAGAAACAACATCAATAAAAAAGATTCAAAACAAATAAAAAACAATCAAAAGAATAAGGGCTATAATTGAAATAAAAACAAAATGTAAAACCAATTTTAAAAAAGGAACCACAGCAAATAAAAAGTAATTAAAAAAATAAAGATCAAATCTAACATAAGATAAAATAAAATAGATAATGAGGGATAAAATTGAAAATTAATTTTTTTAAAATAACAATAAAAAGAACAATGATCAAATTTGATATAAAAAAATCAAATAGAATCAAATGCTAAATGATGAAATTGAAGAGAAAAATAAATAATTGAAAAGAAATACAAAAAAAAAACAATCAAAAAAATTAGGTCTACAATTGAAATAAAAACAAAATGGGAAACCAATTTTTTTAAAAATAAAAAACCAAAGGAAAAAAATTAAAAGAATTAAAACCAAATCTTACATAAAATTAAAAAGTAATAAAGTAGTGGGGGGGTGAAATTAAAAAATAATTTTAAAAACAATTAAAAGAATGAATACCAAATTTGATATAAAAATTAAATAAGACCAAATATTAAGGGAAGAAATTGAAATAAAAAAAAAATTTAAAACAAACAAAAAACAATCAAAAGAATTAGAACTAGAACTAAAATAAAAACAAAATGGGAGGACAACTTTTAATTTTGGGTGGGTAGACGCATTCCTTTATAAGAAGAGAGAGAAAATAAAAGGGAGAAAAGAATTGCTCAACGAGATGTGCCGTCACTCGATGCTTTGACTAACATAGTAGTTGACCATTTTTGTCCATTAAGAGGCATCACATGCGCTACTCAAAGAGCATACGCCCCTCCCATATTCTGGTGTGTGTCACGCACATGCCATCAATTTTTTTAAAATAGAATTTATTTTTTTTTAAAGATCAAATTGCCCTTATTCTCTCCTTATAATTACAAAAACAAACTTGTATGAAATAACAAGAAAAACCTTAACGCAAAACTAAGAAAAATTAAATTTAAGAGCAATTTAGTCGTTTCAATTTTTAAAATAAAGTGAAAAAAATGAAAAAGCCCTTGGAGGCTAGTTAAATGGAATTTACTTTCAATGGTTATTTAGTAATTTTACGATGCAATAAAAATGTGAGATGACTAAGATGACCTGGTGAATTTGGTAATAGCAACTTCATATTGTGAAAAAGATCGTATTACCCCCCAATCAAAGCTAAATGTTTTTGTGTTGGATAAGCAAAAGGATAATTTTACCATGTGAATTCATAATAAATCGTGAATGTGACACAGTGAATTCCCAGTCTCTTTTAGTTTTTATTTATATTTTAATTGTTCCCCTTACTTTTTGTGTATTTCTCGATTAATGATTCTAAAATGAACTGTACAAGGTTTTTGTTGAAAATTAAAATTGATTTTTGGTTTTTTTAAAGAATAGAGGAATCCATCCACTGGTTGTGAACCAATCAACTAGTTAGGTTAAATAAATCAGTTAACCGGTTGAGAAACAATCGACTAGTTCAATCGGTAGAATGCACTGACACAAGATCTCATTACCCAATAAATTGTATTACAAACAAGGAAGTTAAAGTCGAGTATATGAAGGCACCAGATCAAGTCGTGGATGTCTTCACAGAGCCACTAAAAAATAATGTTTTTATCAAAATAAGAGATATGTTGGAGTTATGAAGAAATCAAGTTCAAAAGGAATGTTGAAAATTAAACTCGATTTCTAGTTTTTATAAGGAATAGGGGAACCGATTGACTAGTTGGATTAAATAAATCAGTCGATTAGTAGAGAAATGGTCGACCAGCTCAGTCGGCAGAATATAATTCATATTCAAATTAAAATTTTCTTGTATTAGTTTAATTCATTTATTATCTAAGACTTCATACTTACAATTTTTTTTTGTAATTCAACATTATTAAGCAATATAAAAAAAATAATGACTAAGAAATCTTAAAGAAAAACATTTAATATCAATTTTTTTTTTACTCTTGAGTTTTTGACTTTATATTATTATTATTAATTTTATATCACACTCATCCTTCTTCAACAGTTTTCACCACCAAATCATAGGCTACAGGATTTGTGGCATGGCAATTGATTCAATTTGCATACATAAAAGCATTGCAATTGAAAATTATACATAATTCTTGTGAATCAATCCTGTAAAATTTATGCCAAATAGTCAACGAAAATGATGAATGAAAATACGTACACGTTTCTTGGAATGGGTTACCGCGAAGTCGCTTTCACTCAGCTCGGCGGCTTCCACCTCACCACTGATAAAAAGACAAGTGGCGTCGTACTTAAAAAATAATTTTCTAGTTTAAAGTCGAATATTTCAACCGCCATTACAGTCCAAACTATATATATATTATTTTAATGCTAACATGCAGTAGTTTCTAGGAAAATCTGCACCGATTCAGAGCCGTGTGTTATTTTGAATGTTGTATTAAAATAAAATTTTTTATTTTTTAAAATTGATTTTTAACATTAATATATAAAAAAATTAAAAAAATAAAATTTAAAGCAAAAAAAAATTGTGAATGTAACTTTCCACGGGTCACTTTCATTTTTATTAAGTATTCATTAAATTAAAAAAAAAAGCAAAACAAAGCAGCGGGGCATTTACCGTATGCACCATCATGACTGCTATTATATGGGAGCTGGTAAGGAACAATTTCCAGGCTTTCTATGTAATTAAACTAAACTTCGAGGGTTTCTTTTTAAGGGTCTCACCTTTTTGTTTGTGACTGCGTTTTACAGCGTCTTTTTTTATATTAACTGCCAGGGTTGTTGTGTCCTTGACTTTACTATCTTGCCCTTTTTTTCTTCCCACTAAATGGAGTGGGGCATGGCTTTCTAGACATTTTGCTATGTGCACGAGGTAGCTTCTTCGTGTTTAGCGTGTTTGGTCTCTCTCCAAACCAGAGGTCCACTGTGCGGGACCCACCAATGTCAGCCTCAGTTACTGGCGAGTCCGAGTCGTGTAATTCCCGCTTTTCAATTGCTTTCCATTTCTCTCCTCTTGTTAATTCAATCTGGACGTCTTTTTATATCAGTATTTTTTAAAACATTTTAATTTTTTTATTTTCATATTATTTTAATATTCTAATATTAAAAATAAAAATTATATTATTTCAATTTATTAAAAAAAAACACTTAAAAAAAAACCACAAACACGTATAAACTCAAAAAAAATTCTTACTGGGCTGAAACTTCGAGCTGCAAGGTCTTAAGGGGGTCTTTAATTTTACCAAACCTAGCATGGTGAACCTCGCATGGTGAACATGCTTAGATCTAACAGGGCTTGCTTTTATCATGGCTGATGTGGCTTTATGCTTCTTTCCCCTTGCTCTCTGTTTGGTGTGTACAGGTCTACAATGGCTTATCAATCAACATTATAGCATTTCCATCGTTTTCAATGCACCTGGCCTCCGCACTAATCACCAAATCCTTGCATTTTCTGAAGTTGATGATGCATTTCACTTTTTATCTTCTGCCATTCTTAGTCTCGTATCCCTTGAAAACTTCCCCATGCACGAGTCCTTTTCATTACTTTTTTGGCCTCGTACGATTCTTTATGACTCTTTTCTGTCAACTCTTATTACCACTGATCACTGCAATTTTGAACTAGCTTTTCCTGCATTTTGTCCGTGCTTCTCGGGTTTTCCCTTTCGCATTCCTTGTAATTTTAGCATGTTAGCTTTTGAGCTTTGCTTTTTCCTCACATTATTTCTTCAATAGCATTTGTGATCAGCTAGGCTGCTGAGTTTTCCTGGCATCGTACCTGGGCTCAACAAAATAATTTACAAGTCAATTTCCTTTACTACAGTCCTTCTTAAGCTACTGTTCACCTTCTTCTATTTCGGCTCCTCTACATGTTAAATTGGGCCCTGAGTTTATCTCCCCCTACCTTTTCACCTTGTCGTCGTGCTACAGAGCAAAATCTCGTGCAAGGGTTGTTTCTCTTCCAATACGCAATATATAGTCTAATATTGGGATGCCTTTTCTACTGTATTTTTATATATTAATGCAATCTGCACCATTGTTATGGTTTCTTCCTTCTTGCTGTTTCTTTCCCTCGTCATTTTGCCGATTTCTTTTGATTAGGAGGGATTTCCCACCTTCATTTGGTGTGCTTTGTCCCCTTCTTTTGATTAGGAGGAAACTTTAAGATAAGGCAACATTTATGATAATTAAAGACAGAAAGGTGAGAGCAAAGGAACGTAAAGCCCAATACATGTCATGGATCCGAACATATAAAACATGGCCCAAAGTATACCCAACATACAAGTCCTGTCTTGCATCCTTCTAGTCTTCTACTATTATGTAAGTTTGGGTCGACTGTAATCATTGTTTGACACGAGACAGTGACTTTTTTTTTTAGTTGCTATAAACTTGAATTTACATCATAAATTTCAAATAGGCATGTAGTCATACTATAAAATAAATTAACTGGTTTATGTTTTTTATGGTAGACTTTACTGGAATAATGTGTTTTTTTTAATTATTATTATTCTTAAGGTGTGAAAAGGTATAATTTAGTTCATAAAGTTTTTAACTTTTACATATTTGATTCTTACAGTATCATGTCTTAACTTTCTAGTTCTCAAACTAATTTTTCAGTCTCCTGTTGGAATGTCAACGGGGACTCAAAAACATGCTGGTCTTCGGCCCCTTTGGATTAGAACCCAAATGGTAACAAAGAAACCACCGACCGAACCGAGTGATACCGGATAGAACAGGAACCGAATCCCCAACCTTGTGAAAACCAAATAAGAAGCAACTCCCAACTTTCAAGTAAAATTACCAAAGAATTGTTGAGAAAATGACAAAAGGAGCCACTTTTGCCACAAACGCTAGTGCTATAATGTTATCAATGATTTTACCTCGAGGGATCTAATAATTTTCGAGGTCGAATCATTGGTTCCTTGGTTAGAGCACAACGGCGGCAAGCAATTAAATTAAAGATGTCTAGTTGCTCAGCCAAACATCCCAGACCTTTGAGAAACCAAAGATTTTATGAATCAACTTCAACCTCCAAGGAAACGTACCAATTGTTACAAACCAGGCTCTCGACCTGATCATCTTAAGCAATTCTGTTGTTGAGAATTGTTAAACAATATGATCAACAGGGGGAAAATTGAGCAATGATCTTAATGATTCTTATACGTACAGTTGAATTGATTCTAAAGGTTCAAACAGATACAGAAAGAAGCACCGCAAACAAATTATTGAAAACGCAACTATATACATTGTACGGGTGATACATCATAATGTAATTCTAGTCCAATGGAGACCACCATTTTTTTTTCCTTCTTTTTTTTTGACCTTTTCTTCTATTTCCCTCTTTCTACTTTTAATCTTTTTTTATCCCTTCTACACGGCAAGGGTTTCACCAGTTTGCAGTGATTCTAGAGGGGGCGATATAGAACTATTTTCATCAAGAATTGGATATAGCACAAAATAAACTGTACATTTCATAGGAGTTACCAGAAAATATCATCAACTCCCGTTGAGGTAGATCGATCATTATCCTCCTCAGGCTCCAGCTCCGTCTCTAGCTCAACAGGCCCAAATTCTGGCGATTCAATATCAGCAAGATTCTTCAGATCAACAATTGAAAGTTCATCTAGTTTCCTCACCACCAAGTCTGCAGCACCAAGCTCATACACGGGATGCTTACTAGCAATAGCAACACACTTCATAAAAGCATCGTGTGCAGCCTCCACGGTTTGATTAGAGTTCCCAAACACAATACAGCGCTGTGGTATAAAGTTTAGAAGCTGGGCTGCATAAATAAACATCTCCGGATCAGGCTTCCCCCTGTGAACATCTTCTGCTGCTACAATAGCAGTGAAATACCCTTCAATCCCGACGGTTCCCATTGCACTCTCGAGAGTTTTTCTTGGACGTGTGGAAACCAATGCCATTGGTATCTTGTAATGCATCAAAATATTCACAAACTCCTTTGAGCCAGTTCGTAATCTGTATATCCCGCCTTGAAGAGATTGGTAGATTTCTTCCTTCCTTGTAGCCATTCTTTTCATCTCTGGCGGGTCTCTCGACCAACACAAGACTTCAGAAATCGCTTGCTCATTCTTCATCCCGTCTACTCGTCTCAAAATAAAAGCTGGAGGAGTGGGTTTTCCTTCTTCTCGGGAAAGAGCAAGCCAAGCTTGCCTCTCGAGATCAGGATTGTCCTCAATTATCACACCCTCCCACTCAAATATAGCACCCAGCCAACTGCAACCCATCCTTTCTTGTCGAATCAAGGGGTTATGCAACAAAGCATTATCCGCTCTGTTCTCTGGTGGCCACAAACCTGGTTTTCTATCAACACCAGTATCAACTCGGTAATTCCAAGTCCGTGGTATTCTCTCTTCCTCCCTGTATGAATACACCTCTTTCGTGAGCTCTGTTGCCAGAGCCTTAATTGAGGTATTAACTAACCTATCAATTTTCAATCCTGGCAACATAGGAGAAGAATAAACAACCCTTTTACCCACGGCTTCTTTTATCGGACACCGACAACTACTCAAAGATTTTCTCCTGTAAGAAGTATCCTTGACAGACAATCCCCCACACAGTGGCCTATATCCAATAAGAGATGCTGCAGCAACTGAATCCGCCATGCTTACCAGTTCTCAAAATAGGCAAACCCACCAACAAATTTCAACTCGAATCTAAACTAGATTTCCCCTAATTCAATCCCTAGAGAACCGTACACAACTTAAAATTTACACAGCAGTAATTATAATTACACAAATAAACATCAATTCAATACCTGAACTTTTAGATAGAAAGCTATACAAATTCCTATAATAATAGTATTCTCTAAAACCTTAAAAAGAGACCAGAATAAAGCAAAGCTTTCTTACACTAAAAAGAAAGCAACTTGCTTGCTTAAAAGCCAAACCAAGCATAGCCCATTAACCCCGACAATCTAAAACCTCAAAGAAACAACATAAACAGCTGTAAAACCGATAAAAACTCACCCCAGAAGGCTAATACACAACAAATAAGAAAGCCTCTAAATTATGGAAATTTTTTATCAATTTTATAGTGGAAAAGAGGGGAATGAAGAGCCTGTGAAGTAATCGTTGATTAAATATTCGATGGGTGGGATTGGAGAAGGAGAGGGGAGTGGCTAGATACTTCGAGGGAGGGAGGATATGTGAATATCTCCTAGTGTGTGTGATGCTTGTTGTTGAAGGAATGGTAGTTGTTTTCTGTGGTTTATAATTACACCCGGACTTTTTTACAAGGAGAAAAGGGTCCAGCTTGCTGGGCACGCGTCAGTTACTATTATTATTGTATTATAGACTATAGAATACAGGGGGGATTATATAATTTATTTTGTTACTAAAAGTTTTATTTTATACTATTTGATCTGAAAGTAAATTACTTTTAATTTATTAATTAATAATAAAATTAAAAGAAATATAATTGAAATAAAAAGAAGGTCAGACATAGATCACATGCCATGGATGACATGAAAAATATATTTAGATCATTAGTCTTTGAAAATAACACAATTTATATAATTTAAATTCCTTTAAATTTTTAAAAATCACTTTTGATACATAAATTTATTTGTGTTTTTTTTAATTCCCGGTCAAAGAAAAGAAAGAGAGGGGTTATCAAATTTCAACGATGAGAGAGAATGTCATCGTTCACTGCCTTTTGAACCACCAAAATAGTTCTTATTGATATCAACGGGTTCTATGAGATAAAAGGGACTTCGTGGTGGTTGTTTGGACCCTCCATATTGCATGAAAAACAAGATCTAAGTCGAGAAAATAAAAACTAACTCGGTCTGATTTCGGATTTTAGACTATTTTTTAGGTATTTTGAGTTAATAAAATGGTTTTTGGGTGTTATAAGTTTGATGGTAAAGTTTTTTTAGGTAGAAATAACTTTAAAAATGGGTTATTTTGGTCAAAAGTGTCATTGTTCTGATTTTCAGCCACCACTTTAATGTCCAAAATCTAGGCTTACAGACGATACGTCGTCTACCTTGGTTGACAACATATCAATGACTTATTTTTTTAAAACAAATAAGGGTATATGGCATTAAAAATTTTAAAAAGAAAAACCAAGGCCCCACCAATGCTCTTGGGCTCTTCATTATAGTGGTCCAGACACATTGGACTATAGGCACGCGAGTCTTAACTATTTTTTGCTTTTTTTTTTGGAATGAGTATAAATTTAAAGGAAAAAAATTATTGAACTCGGTTGAGTTCATGTTCCAGGTTACAAGTTTAAAGAGTTAAGTCATATCACTCAGACTATATTTTTTTCTTTTTGATATTATTTTTTTTAACTGATATCTTTTTTTAATATTTATATTTTTTAAAAAATAATTTTTAAATTTATATTTTGATTAATATACCTTATTTTTGATTTGTTTTTGCTTATTTAATCTCTCTCTCTCTCTCTCTCTCTTTTTATAGAGATTGCTTTTTTTAAGGTGTTGTGCATATTTAATTTTTTAAAAGATTATTATGGATAATCTATAAAGCCTTTTTTTAAATCTTTTTTATACAATAATTTTATTTTTGAAAAAAAAATATTTATTTTCAGATAATATTTCTAATAATTGCAGCCTTGCATGATATTTGTTTTCACTTTTATTTTATTTAATAAATTTAATACATGTGTCTATTTTTAAAATCAAATCAATTTAAAAAAATTCAGTAAACACAACCAGGTAAATGCATATCTTGATCTATACTTATTTTTTAATTTGTCAAGTTTTATTTCTAGTTACCATTAATAACTTTTTTTTTCTAATTATTAACATATATAGTTTTCAATTTATTTGATTAAATATTTTATGAGCTTTTTAATTTACATTTAATTTTTTATTATACAAAATACATCAAAAATGTTTGCATATATAATTCTTTTCTAAAAGAAAAAAAATATCTAGCCCACGATGAAGTGCAGGTTAAATACCTAGTGTTCCATAAATCAATCACTCCCTCCTATGTTGCACAGTAAAATAATGTTTTCCCCCTCCATTATAAAAACCAAAGTAGTGAGGATTGGGGGCAAAATATGTTTTTACAAGGTTTAATTAGTATTATCAAAATTGAATAGGTGTACATCAGTATTTTTCATATATTATCTTACATAGTAAAATAACTTATTTATCTTTTAAATAAAAGAAAATAAATTGACAAACAAGGGCATTTGAGTTTTTTTTTTCAGAACAATAAAATTATTTAAATACTCTTATAGATAATTTTTCTAAATTTAAGGTCGATCTTTTTGTTTTTCTCTAGCATAATAAAATGATTATATTGTCTTTAAAAAAAATTTGATGTCCAGGGAGGACTCGTATTATCATCATGATTTTTTTTAGTTATAATTATTTTGAATGAGAAACAATTAAGTCTCTTAACAAATATAAAATATTGATAAAAAAAAAGTTGATAGTGCTTGCTAGTGATTGCATGTCATTATTGCCTTTCAAGCGGAACGTGTGACATTATACACTACAAAAAACCACCTTTTGATGCAGCTTTGGAAGCATCTTGTCATTTTCTTCACGGCGGTACGGGACGTGTCTTTAAGGGATCGACAATTAAGATTCGGTGGCATGTTTTTGTTTTCCCCCTCTTCTCATCGACAAAACTCATTGGTATTGCAAGAATTTAAATAAGTCAGGTCATTTATTGATTGAATTAAATTTAGTTCTCATTTTTTTTATTGCGGTATATTTGGTTTCAAACTATTTATTGGTTTTTTAAAAAAAATTTATTCCTTAGTATTTGATTTTTATATCAAGTTTGATTCTCATTATTTTTATTGTTATTTGTTTTTTTCTGATCATTTTCTGATTGATTTTTTTTTACAATTTTATCCCTCACTATTTGATTTTATTTTCTTTTTGTGTCAAATTTGATCCTCTTTCTTGAATTCTATTTTTTTTTATATTGGATCCTTTTTTCTTGTTGAATTAGTTTTTTTTTTTTAATTTTATCCCCCATTATTTTGGTTGGTTGGAATTTGACTTCATTATTTTTTCATGTTTGCCTTATACAGTGTAATCCAGCTTCTTGAACTGTGTCATAGGTTTGAGAAATTTGACGAGGTTGTTTTTGGTCCTTTTTAATTTCTCTTTAAAAAAAATCAAGGGAGAATTGACTTATGCAAGGTCGAGTTCCAACAAAAATAAGGGGTAATTAACATGATATGATATGAAAAAACAGTGTCGAGGAAGAGAACGCGATGACACATCCAAAGACATGACTAGCGACCTGGTTTGGCCATTAAGAGAACCCGCACGCGCCATCCAAAGGGCACAGATGCCTCCCAATTATTGGAGCATGGTAAACCAATAATATTTTTAGTTTTTGAATTTATTAACCGACAGTGAAAGACTAAATTGCCCTCGATTGTCATTAAAATAACATAAAACAAGCTTGAAAAGACCAAAATGACCCTGCATTCATGCCTTTTCTTTTTTAAGCAAAGGGAAAAACTATCCTTTTAACTGTTTTTCAAATATTGCTAAGACAAAAAACCCTCCAAGCAATTTAAAGAAAAATCTATTTTGAAGGGTAATAAGATTATTTTATTGTGCACGAAAAGTGAAAAAATAAAAATATTTTCAAACAAATATTAAATGATCAATGAACCGTATAAAAGATAAAAATACCTCAAAGGCAAATGGTTTTCTTATAGAAGGGCAAAAATAAAACTATGGTATTGTGGTGAATAGTGATTTATGTGTGAAATGTATAATGAAAAGCCTTGCAATTTAATTGTCTTGTTATATTTCACTGTGTT
>Ga0325405_1004998_pt1 | contig 13500 bp, 9 predicted proteins | sample PopdelMetagenome_21_FD_205663 | JGI IMG/M metagenome (GOLD analysis project Ga0325405, IMG submission 205663) | Populus deltoides microbial communities from Bellville, Georgia, United States - Xylem-Control-R2 | ecosystem: Host-associated > Plants > Phyllosphere > Stem > Wood/Secondary xylem... | reverse complement strand
TATTGTTTAACACATGCTTTTCATACCCAATAAAAAGCATGGTTAACCAATGCTTTTCAATTCGGGATTTTTTTTCACTTTTATGGACCGGAAGTGTCATGGAGAGAGAAATAATGCACATAATTTAATTCTTTTGGTTTGTAATATATTATATATAAAAATAATAACATCATTTCATACAATTTAAATTTTTAGCTGTTTAACCGACAATGTAAAGCATAGATTTCAGACCTGGTTTGGTGGCGGGTCCGGTTTAAAGCTTGGATCCTGAATTTTGACCGGGTTAATTTTTTTTAAATCAAAATAACATTGTTTTAGTAAAAAAAATCAACGAGTCGCAACTGGATTTTTAATCGGGTCGCCGAGTCACATCGGGTTTTTTCTTCTTTTATTTTTTTTAACTTAATTCCAGTTCTGGATTGATCTGTCAAATCAAACCAGATTTCAAAACTATGATGTAAGGTATATTTTTTTAAATTATAAAGATAAAATAAAAAATAATTATATTATAGAAGGTTATATAATAATATTCTTAAGTGCTTGTAATAGATTTTATAATATAAAATTATTGTGAAATTTAATATGAAAATACAGCTCAGTGTTGTTGGTTTTTTTTTAAAAAATGATTTTAATTAAAAAATATATTTTTAATTTTTTTTTGATATAACAATTTTTTTTAAAAAAAATTTAAAATTAAAAAAAGAATTCAATTTGTTTTTAAAATCACTTAAACTACGGTACCAAACTAGGCCTAAACCTACTGTCCCAGTCAACCTTCCTCCTTCCCTCACAAAACTAATAAGAAACCCCAATCTTTATTCTCTCTCTTTCACTCATTTGCTCTTTCCTTCTCTCCTAAAAATCTCTAGTGAGAGGAAGTTCAATTCGCTTACAGTAGTGATACTTCACATTTTCTCTGAAACTTTCCCTTTCATTTTCTCGAGAAAAAACAAAACAAAAGAAAAGAAAATCTCGAGCTTTGTAGAGGAATGTGTCAGCCTTATTTACCATGTGGTGTGGGGGGGTTGACTGAAACGATACAGTTTAAAAACCCACCTTTTCTTAGGAGGTAACAGTAGATTTCTCTCTCTCTCTCTCTCCCCCCCATCTCGTTTTTAACAATGCAGAATGGAATCTTTATGCTTCGAGGCTCGTTTTGAATATACAACGGAGGGCTTTTTGTAGTTTTTTGGGTTTTTTATTGTAGTGTATAAAAATCCTGTCTTTGGTGAATAGTTGAAGCTATTTTGGTGTGTTTTGAAGTTGGTTGTTTTTAAAAGGAAGTTTTTTGGGCTGATTTGAGGGAAAAAGTTTAAGGGTTTTTTTGTGTTTTTATGTGAGGTTCAGTTGAGTGAACCCTAGTGGTGGTTGAAGTATAAATTTGCTAAAAAAAGTATGATCTTTTTGGAAGCTTCAAGTTTTGGTTGGTTAATGTGGGTACTGGAAGTGGAGAACTGAAGCGGGTTGTGATATTTAAGCGTTTTGTGCTGGTTTGAGCTTCTGTTGTTTGGCTGAATGGGGGACTCGGTCAATTTTCTTGGTGGGTTCCGGGTTATTTTGTTTAATTTAAGGAGGATTTGAGGGGAGCTTGGTAAATTTGGAAATTTGGGTGGCTTTGAGGGAACAAGGTGAAGATCTCTTGAAAAACTGTGTTAAATTAAAGGTGTTTGGAACAATGTCTGGAGCTCCAAGAGTGAGGTCAATGAATGTGGCTGACTCTGAGGCCAGGTCTGTGTTAGGACCTACTGGAAATAACAAGGCAGGACCATTGAGTGCGCGGAAACCTGTTTCAAAACAATCGAGGAAGGTTGATAAATCACCGGAGGAGGTTAAGTTAGGGGAAGAGAAGAAAACCCTTACAGTGCCCGCTGTCGGTACTTTATCCCCTAAATCACCTTCTTTCAATATTTCTTCAGTGCTTCGTCGCCATGAGCTGTTATTGCATTCCAGTTTGTCACTAAATGCTTCTTGTTCATCTGATGCCTCCACTGATTCATTTCATAGCCGAGCATCTACTGGGAGGTTGACTCGGTCAAATAGTGCAGGGACTAGAAGGAAGCAGTCTGTTTCAAGGTCAAGAAGTTTTGTTTCTGAAGGGGGTTTAGAATCTCCACCATCTCCTGATGATTCACAGTCCAAGAAAAGTTGTGCCTGGGTGACACCAAGTACGGGTATGTTTTCGCATCTTAGATTTAAGGTTTTTTTATTTTATTTTCATGAAAGATACATTTGAATACTGCCACTAATTATAAGCAGAGCCTCGCAAGCTGTATATACTAACTGTTATTAGTTTGTGTTTCTGAACCGTATAGAAAATCTAACAGAGAATTCATTTAAGTTTTAATCCTATGAATGTGGTATAGGTTGGGTAGTTTTTTTTTTAAGTATGTGCTGTGTTACATGCCTTCTAAGTTCCCAGCACAAAAATGAAGTTTATTTTGGAAGTGCTTTTTCTAATACATATATAGAGTTGCATTGCAAGGCGAGGCTTGTAGATGAGATGCGATGGTTATGATTGAATAAATAATGCAGCCCTGCTTCCTGCTGCTCTACTCAATTGTTGCTTCTGAAAGTTGGTCCAGACTTTCAGGTACCCAAGATTTCTACCTGGAATTGACCTCATTAAAGCTGGTTCAGTTACCCAGTTGAAACTCATTTTATCTACTGGAGGTTGAAGTGTTTTCTTGAAGAACTGAGCTAAAACAGCTGAAACTGGGCTTGATTTATTCTTGGATTGTTCTAAAACAACTGCTGAGTTAATAAAACAAATATAATTTTGATGCTACTAGTACTTTGTATAGCTTGAAAAGTGCTCTGTTGTAGATTTTAAGATTTTGATGCAGTTATAGGGCCCATAGCTAGTCATTTTTACTTTCCTTCTTTCTGGTGCATTGACTTGGATCGTTCACTTTAGATTTGCAAGCTTTTGCCTTTCAATACGAACTATTTAATATTAGATGAAGTGGAGCATATAGTTCTTCTGATTTTGGGAAGTCGACAAATCATGGATTCCTAACTGTATGTTTGCACTTTAAGTTTTGTGTTTTGAGAGTAAATATGTTGTTTAAATAACAAAATTATGCGGTTTTTGTTCTCTTTTCCTCTCTGTTGTATGATACGCCTCCTCCCATGTTTTTTATTTATGTTAGTGTTAGAAAGGAATTCACAAGTCTGTTAAATTGAAACTACCTTCTTGTATCATCATTGCAAAAAAATAAAAAATAAAAATGAAAGGCAATGTGCACATGCTTTTATCAATATTGATTGGATTCAATTTCATTTTTGATGCAGGTATCATCTGTTGTATAATACTCCTCCTCCCATGTTATTATTTATGTCGGTGTTAGAAAGGAATACAGAAGTCTGTTAAATTGAAATTACCTTCTTGTATCATCATTGCAAAAAAAAAAAAGACAATGTGCACATGCTTTTGTCAATATTGATTGGATTCATTTTCATGTTTGATTTAGGTAGCAATCAAAGTATATGAATGTCACTTAGGAATTGTTGTGTCATGTGTTACTTAAGCATGTCAATTTGCTAAATAGCATTGTCCACATGCTTTAGCTATGCTTATTTTGGATTTTATTGCTGATCCGTTTTGAAATTGAAACCAGATCCATGTTACGCCACTTTCCATGATGAAGAATGGGGAGTCCCAATACATGATGACAGGTATGTAATTGCAATATTGTTTGCATCTGTCTACTTGTTAAAAGATCTGTCATTCCTAGTATGATGATCTGTTTTAACGGCTATTTGCTTGATACATTTATCTTCATGCAGGAAGTTGTTTGAGCTTCTTGTCCTTTCAGGTGCTTTGGCTGAACTTACTTGGCCTGCTATTCTAAGCAAAAGGCACATTTTTAGGTACTTTGCCTATTCAACTTCCTTTATTTTCAGCTGTTAACATGCTCATTAATAAACTCTGACCATCGCATCATGTGTCCTTTCATTTGCAGTCTCTCCCTCCTTGCAGTAATTGTATTGATAGATGGAGTTTATAAACAAGTTTCATTTGCAGGGAAGTTTTTGCAGATTTTGATCCAATTGCAGTCTCAAAATTTAATGAGAAGAAGATTATTGCACCTGGAAGCACTGCAACCTCCCTATTATCAGAACTTAAGCTCCGTGCTATCGTTGAGAATGCACGCCAAATATCTAAGGTAGATTCTCGCTTTTTTTAAGCTCTTTTTTTATTCTGAGCAGCAGAAACATTCACTTGCATAGGGCACTGAATTTTTCTTATCTGTGGAAGATTGAAAGATCAGACTGGCTATCTAAGTAAATCCAATTTATCCTGGTTTTTTATGTTACCCTCAGTTTAGCCAAGTGTCAAAATAGCTTTTGGAGAACTCATCATTTTCTTCATCAAGTTGGGTTTGTTTATGCTTCAATGTCGTAGTGCTGATTACCTTAATTGGATCAGTGCATTCGTATTGGGGACCGCTCATGATCTCTTGTTTGTGAAAGTATTCAAATGGCACACAACGTGAGCTTAATGATCATTTGACCAGTTTGGTTTGGTGAAAAGTAGTTGAGTGGCGGTCATGATATCCCCTGCAATTTTTATGAATCTTATTGGACAAATTATAATATTACAACCATACAGCTTGACTTTGGTAAGCTTACAGGACAAACTATAATATTACAAGTTTAAAATCACAGCTTGACTTTAGTATCTTTAACTTACCTCGAGAGTTGCTCATTCAACCTAATTATTCGTTTTCTTCAAGATGCCAGCTTGCCTGGTCGGAAACTCACAATTTATTTATCTGACTAAGAACTTCCAGTCATTAGCCACTTAACTTTGTTACTGAAGTCAGTTGTGATTGCGTACTTCATATATTTGCTATGATTATCATTTGCAACTAACTTTTTACAGGTTTTGTTGATGCCAGGTTATTGATGAGTTTGGGTCATTTGACAAGTATATTTGGAGCTTTGTGAACCACAAGCCTATAGTTAGCAGATTCCGGTATCCTCGACAGGTTCCCGTGAAAACTCCCAAAGCAGATGCAATTAGCAAGGACCTTGTAAGAAGAGGATTCCGCAGTGTGGGGCCCACAGTCATCTACTCATTCATGCAGGTGGCAGGGATAACAAATGATCATCTCATTAGTTGCTTCAGATTCCAGGAGTGTTTAGACGCTGCAGAAGGGAAGGGAGAAAATGGCATCAAGTCTGAAGATATAAAAACCAACGACGTCATGGAATCGAAAATATCCATAGCTATTGATGAATTGAGTTTCTCCTCGGAATGACACTGGCGGCACATGGAGCTCCAGGTTCAGTGACTAGTTTGCCCTAGTGACTGATTCTCAGCTGCTCGTCAGGTAGCTGTGGAGATGTCTTTTTTGTATAAATCTTAATGAATTCTTATGCATGCTACGGATTCTTAGATTGTAGATTACTAAAAACGAATTGAATCAACTGATGATTGTGCTGTAGATGGGACCTGTTCGAGTGAAGCCATAAAAAATTAATGTTGATTTTTTGTACAGTTAAAATAGCCAGTAATTAGAATATCATCACTTGATCCCAGCATGGACATCTGGAAGCAGAATTTACCATTTATCAGCATCATACATCGCACCCTCTGATTCATGCTTATGATCTTGCATGCATTGGGTGGACAGCCTCAGCAGGTGCTCGACAGCTCAAAAACTCTCAACCATTCAGTCCAGTTCGACTCGAAATGGTGGGCGCTTAAGGGCACACAATTTGATGTCCCCTGAGGACGAGACATGTTTGTAGGTTACACCTGTTTCATGTTTAAAGTAAATTAAGTGATGACTGAAGGATACACGGGCTTGGATGTCTTGGTGTGATTTATCTTTTGTGGTTATGATTAAAAAAAGAGAGAAATTTTTGTGTGTAAAATAAATACATAAATAAAAAATAGATTTTTAGCTTGTACAAAAATTGAAAATTGTTTTTTTTCATTGCTGTCGGATAAAAAATAAAAGCATAATCTCATACGCCTGGATCTAATTTATATGATCCTAGCAGTCCGGGGGAGAAGCTAAGACTATAATTGATGGACGTGGAGGCCTCGTCTTGGAAATCTTTGAAGTTTTCCACTCCTATATATTTTTAAAAAAATTATATTTGTTTTAAAATGTGTTAAGCCTGTCATTATATATAATTTTCACACCCATAAAATATCCTTAATACTTTATAAAATTAATTTTGTTTATTTTTGTGTTTTAAAAATACTAAAAAAAAATAATTTTTTTCACTTTTAATTAATTTTTTATATATATATTCAGATTGTTTAATATCAAATAAAAAATTTTAAAAATAAGAATAAATTATTTTAGTATATTTTTAAACAAAAAAACAATCATAATTACAATCCAAACCAATCACAAATCAAACTCAACTTTAGAGATACCAATTCTGAAGTAACACGACTTGTGTACCGAGCCTAAGCAGCCCATCACAAATCAAACTCAACTTCAGAGATACCATTTCTGAAGTAACATGACTCGTGTACCGAGCCTAAGCAGCCCAAATGAACATTGATCTTGAGAGGGGGGAAATCGACAAAATCAACGGTAAATCAAAATCCAAATCCCAAAGGATGCAGCCAACACAACGAGCGAATCAAAATAATAAAGCTGGACATTAATTGGTCAGCGGTGACAACCATTTCATCAAGGATGGATGTGCGGTGCCCCTTTGCAGCAACCTTCAATGCAATGCTTAGCTTCTCAATTACCTCTTAAATTGGCACATCTACCATGTCTACACTAGGGCTAGAACCCCAGCAAAGGCTTTTTGTTCTCAGGGTGCTTGATTGACCAATGACCAGTGATGCCATAAATAACTACCAGATTGATCACTCAACAAATCGGCACCTTTAAAGCTTTCACCTACCTCTCTTAATAGTCTGAGATCCACGGCAGGAAAATGAGAAAGCTGCTCCAGAAATGGAGATATTGAAATGGGTCCCAATCAAGACAAGGAAAAATGGATGCCAACCAACTCTCTGTTATCCACTACTATTAGCCTGTTCCAAACTGAGCTGGGAGGGTGTACAATACCAAATATACAACTCTTACTGAATGACTGCAGGAATACGATAAGTTAGGGGGGGGAAATAGATACAAAAAAAGAAGATATCCTCAAACCTGGTAATGTATTTTGAGAGCTACATGATTTTCATAAAATGATGGCCATCCCCTGGTAATCTTTATACTGTACCCTAGACAGCAAGGGGTCTCTTCGGCTTTTCAAATTTTCAGCAAGGTTTGATTTCAAATCCAATGCTCAGAAGGGTCCGAGCTGATTCTATTGCCTTCTCCTTCTCACCCCCGAGATCAAGGGTTTCACCATTTAATTCGCCTTCCTTGCCAACCGACCACTGGGTTGAAGTAACTTGGCCTTGCAATGCATCGGCTTTCTTAATTGGCAAGTTGCTCATGGAAGCAGGAGCAGCTGCAGCAACAAGTGGAGCACTTGGTGGGCCATGTCGCTTCTTCGGTACAGGCATGTCATGGTCATGTACTCCCTTATATGTTATAATGACAGCATTTGTGTTATCCACTGCTGTTTCAATGTGCTTTCGGACAGGACATCCAGCTGAAGTGCATCTATAATAGTTCCTGTAAAATTCATTCAAGCAATAGATCACAAGTAAGATTTGATGCATGAACCAGTTTATATTTGGAAGTTATAACTCAGATTAATGAAGAAAACGCATAATGTAAAGCTTTTGAACTGGTTTTTATCCTGGAAGTTACTCCCTCAGTTCAATGAGGTTGAGATTCCATAGAGTCACATCTGTGAATATTCTAACACGATAAAAATTCTTGATCAGTCTCTAAAACACCTACTCTAAAGAATCCTTTAAATACAGCAGGATGGATATGTGCATGCAAAAACGATGTTGTAAAGCACATGCAGCTAGGTGGTATTCAGGAAGCTAACTCAAAAGTACATCAAGAAGCACAGACAAGTCATAATCTGGAGGAAATGAGCACAGGACCAGTTTCTATCTGGCGTATGCCTACTTTACAAGACACTCACATGCCATGCATTGCAGGATATGCAGTTGCAGGGTTAAGAGTTAATTACAATCCCAGTGAGTATATAAGTCTTGGACTTGTTATTGATTGATAAACCAACTCAAGTCAACATGCAAGATTTGTGATTATATTTTCTCACAGGAAAAAACTATAGCCCTGAAATGATATCAGTTACCAGAATAGGTACATAATTTTTTTTATTCTTCCAAATATGAAAAACCATCTATTTTATATTAAAAATAAGTACCTTCTAAGTTTCTGAACTTGGATTCTTGGAAAAGTTCGATTGGAAGTGCCTCTAACATTTACATAAAAAGAAAGCTGAGGCCACAAGTGTTGACTGAAAACCTAAGGTTCTTATAGAGTTTTTATTTGAGCAGGCTAAAGATGCTATGATCTTGTGAAGAAGGGATTGAGTGAGCCGAAATACATCCAAGCTATAAAAATTACAATGTATCAAATGAAAAAAACAAGGGGAGAACTAAGGAAGATCATCTTGCCCTTTGTAGAAGGAACAAATGCTGAGAATAAGAGAGGAAACGTCTATGCCCGAGTCCCAACTAGGCATGAATTAAAAAATATTTCTCTTCATTTAAAGAAATGAAAATTCACATCATAATTACCCATTTAAAGCCACGAGAAGCCTTATGAAAAAGGTCAAACTGAGGAAGCAATATCCCTCATGATGTTCCAGATCCTCTATGAATTACTGCCAGTAACTTGAACATAGGAGTCCAAACCTTAAAGCCAACAGGTCGCTATATTTTACCTATCTGAACACCAGAAAACCACCTTCTTGACATCTTAAAATGAAATGATGCTGTATTCACTGCTCATAATACATAAATGACGGGGAACTGGAAATCCTTGCAGGGTGTTAGTCATGAACTAGTTATATTTGAGGCTTGCTCTTTAATTGGCATGTAAGGAAGCATGCCATGAGATCATAAAAAGGGGCATAATCCTACAAGAGACAATGCTTTCAGCATCTTCAGCAACTTTCAAGCGTGTCCCTCTTCCTTCTTGGTTTCCAGGTATCATTTTGTTTTTGAGAATTAGAAGTGCCATCAACCAGTTAGAATTGAGGCTTACTTGATTCAAGTTGAGTTACATATTTCAGTTTTTAACTGGTTGGATGGGTTTTGAGGCCTCTAATGAGCTTTACCATGAAGAGGGCTCTCCAATTGGATTAGACGAGGAATCAGGGCAACCATCAAGTTTTAAGGGCATTAAATTTGTAATTCAAGCAAGGGTTGAAGATGTGTTTGGACGTTCAAACTTTAGAATAAGCTAGGAGGACAATACAACCTATGACAATAGCATACAGAAAATGAGTGGGTCAAAACAGTATTAACCGACAAAGATCATGCCTAGCTTGAGCCATGTCCAGTAGCACTATTGTGCATAAAGAGCAGAAGACATTCCAACCCCCCCTATCCCAAGTATGAATGCACTTGAAGATGTGAAAACAGCGATATGGCTGCAGAAAATGGAACCATACAAGGTGCAAAAGTACGACATGAATATGAATAAGTCAACTCCATCCCTTAAAACATCAAGGGTTCAGTTATTCCTTTACCTACTTTAGATAATATTTGAACCCATCTGAAGCTTCCTTGGCAGCTATAAAAAACAAATCTTAGCAACCAACACATCTCCCCCCAACAAAAAGGGAACACAAGCTGTCAGAACTCCTATAACTTATCAATAGGACAGCATCAAAGATGATGAACCAAGTCACCATCACAGCAGTGCTCATGAGAATCTGCCTCACTTTATATCCACAATCTGAACACTTAGAAGAACAGTTGTTCACACAAAGCATGAGACCTTCAAAAATCACATTTTTAAGCCTTGAAACTATCTTGTCAAACAGCCCCTTACTTTCAAAGCTCATGAAAAAAAAATCAGGCAGGTTCACCTCGAAATTTAGCATCTGAAAGTGGCTCATAATTCAACTCCACTGCCCTTTACTCTGTAGATAATCTAGAAAGGGACCTCAAACACTACTTCTTAATCCTCAAGAGTGAACTTCAGGCCCCCCTTGCGCCCGTTCCTCCTACCCCAATAAGAAAAGTAAAGGAAAAAAAGAGGAAGAAGCAAAAGAATCACCAAAGGCAGTCGCTGCACTGTCACAGCATATCAATCATACAATCAAGCCATCAAGGGGACGGAGATGCTGAATAGAGCACAAGTCCCAAATTCATTCTTGACAGCCCTATTGAAATAATTGTGGGAAACACCTTAGCATCTTCGTTTGGTTGTTCAGTATTGTAAGTGCACCAGTCATGTTACAAGGAATATACTACCACAAATACTGATCTAGAGGACATGAGTTTACGAGAAACATCCTGTATGCCATGCTTCAGTATTTATAGGTTGGAAAATAATTTCACATCTACCAAATTTAAATGCAACTCAACGTATATGTCATCTGAAACTGGCTACTTGTTGGCCAAGAAAATGTCTGCTAGCAACGAACAAAAACATGGTGATATTATAAGGGTTTAACCACACATCATCAAACCAAATGAGCACCTAGTAACATAAGCACTACAAAAAAAGAAAGAAAAAAAAAAGAAAGATAACAAACTAAAACTTTACAATGCAAGATCACACTGGATTTTACATAGCATTGTCATAAGATAAAATGTTATTGATTTATTAAGTCAAAATTGTCAAACATACATGGAAAATTCAAGAAATAAAAACCGAACCTGGGATGAGGATTTCCCTTCACCATCTTCTGTCCATACTTCCGCCATCTATATCCATCACCTGAGATCCCCACATCACCTGCTGCATGAACGACGAATTTAGGTTTTTTTCCAGGTTTAAGGACAGCTTTTGAGCATTCTAAGTTTCCCTTCAATCTGGCAGAAATGAGCAAAAAACGTTATCACCAACACTGCCTTTACAGAAGAATAGCAAAAAGTGCTAACATCACTTAGAATTGAAGTTTGAGGAAACCAAGTTCACAGAAAAGATTGCCTTCGTTTTGGCTCAGGTTCACTGGTATTCTCCTCTTTTATTTGAGTTTCCTTGTTCTCATCTGAGCTGCTTGAACTCTGTCGTTTTCTTCCGGATATTGCGGATGTTTCTTGTACAAGTTCAATTGACAATGTGGCAGGTTCCGAGTCTTTGAGCATTCTGACGGTATGCTCAGTTACAGTGGTCTGCAAAATAGGCCCAACAGATAATCCAGTCCTGCTTTTCCTTGTGCTTTTATTCTTCCGAGGTGGATCATGACTGTGCATTCCTTTATTAACAATCTCAATCACATGGCCTGAGTGATCAGAACATTCAATCTTTTTAGCACAACAGTCAAAATAAGTGCACTTGTAGTAACTTCGAGAACCTCTAGGACTCTTCACTTGCTTCTGACCATATTTACGCCAGTTGTATCCATCTGGAATAGATGTCTTTGCTACAGGAACATAGAGAGCCTTAAGCTCGGCAGAACTTTGGTTCCCTGCTTCTGATATACATGCATTCTTAACCTCTGGGGGAGACAATATTTTTACTGGAGGAGTTGGACTTGGAGCAGACGAGATAGGTTGTGTAACAGAAGTTGGTGACAGTTCTGACAAGGAAGTTGGACATACAGAAGGCTGAAGCTGATTTTGGGTCTGGGCTCCAGAATTCTTGTCTGCTACACTTCCCAAAACTTCCTGGTGCGACAACCCTACTTGCTCCTATGAAAAATGAAAGAAAATGGACAATTAAAAAAATTGTTCATTTGACAAACATTGTACCAAGCAGCTAAAAGTTTATGAAAATGGTCTAATGTTCTCACTTGTGGGAAATTTACAAGAGCATACACCCAGTGCTTTATTGGAAAGGCATAAAGTGCACCCATTGACTTATTGTGAGCCAGGTTCTTGCCTCAGAAACATTGTTTTATATGTGATCCAATTTGGATTCCACACTTTTATTCCAGAGAGAATTTTCAACAAAGGGACAATCATTTTTTCTTCTTTCTTGGACAATATTCACTACCCAATGCAAAGAGTTACAAGCAGCATAAGACACCAAACAACTATTATTCAACTTTGCAAAAGCAAGTCAGTCAAGGTTTAATAAAGTCTCTTCGTACATTTATGAACACTTCATTGCCTCCACATTGCAGTCTGACCATTTGCTTAAATTCAACTTCCCATGCAGTTGACCTGCCCCCTTTCCATCTCAATGCTCTAGTTTTTCTGGTTCTGCTTGCACTATCCCAATTTCGAACCATTTTTATGGTGTTTCCAAAAGTTAGACTAATAAATCTAAAACCATTGAACAGCACTCCTATTTTTAGGGTTAATTAGATCCACAATTCCACCCTTAAAGCAGCACTTTATAAGTTAATGGCTCTCCCTTTTTCTTCTTCTTCTTTCTTTTTCTAACTGCGGGAAGTGGATTGTTTTTCACAGAATTTAGCAACTAACAAAGTGTTCCCCCTTTCGTTTCTGAAACAACCACAAGACCCGAAAATGAAACTTTCAATCAGTGGCATGTGAACTTAGAGAGACACTCAATCATCTATGTTAAGCTTTCAGTAACAGCAATAACTTCCACTCAGAGAACCTAAACCCCCACTCAAAATCACTTCATCAACTCCATAAACCCTAGAACAAAAAACTACGACCACCACCAACAACAAAAATAAATCACGCATCAATACTCTAAAACTTCCATTTACCAACTAGAAAAAATAAATAAATAATTGAAGTGTCACAAATTGCTAAGCAAGAAAATGAAATAAATAAATAAGCTTGAGCTCCTAACCTTGTATTCAGCTTCCACGTGCGTCTCTGCCGCTGAATTTCCTTTCAAACCTGCAAGATCATCTACAGAAATTACAAAAAAAAAAACACTATATATATATATATAACAGAATTACCTGAATACTGATCATTCTCCTTCGGTAGTATCTCCGTGGAATACTGCGGCACCACCGTTAGGGTTTCCACTTGCTCCTCCCTCACCTCCTCCTCCTTCTGCGGACTCGGCACGATTTGCTGCAACTCACTGAGTTGACTCTCCTTCTCTTCCTCTTCCTCTTCCTCCTCCTCCTCCTCCTCCTCCTCCTCCTCTTCTTCTTCCTCATTATAATCGCCTTCTAATTCCTCTTCTCCTACAAAGTCACCGTCGTTTTGTTCATTTCCTTCTCTTTTATGTTCCTTATTTTGTACTGCGAGAGCTTCAAAGCTCTCACTCTCTGCCATGGCCAACTGAGTAAAGTTCGGAAACAGTTCCAACTGCCTCTTTTCTTTTTTTATTTTGTACCGAAATTAAAAGCCGAGACCGATTTATCGGATTTTTTTAGAGATAGGAGAGCGATGGCCGATGGGGTTGCTTTGCTTTGCTAGCGAGGGTATATGTGTCTTTGACTACAATTGACTCAGGTGGTTTTTTTGGTAAGCGAGTGTGACTAACCAACGCCGTTCATTTCTCCATTCGTTTAGCGTATCAATGTATC
>Ga0325405_1004997_pt1 | contig 13501 bp, 9 predicted proteins | sample PopdelMetagenome_21_FD_205663 | JGI IMG/M metagenome (GOLD analysis project Ga0325405, IMG submission 205663) | Populus deltoides microbial communities from Bellville, Georgia, United States - Xylem-Control-R2 | ecosystem: Host-associated > Plants > Phyllosphere > Stem > Wood/Secondary xylem... | reverse complement strand
AGTTAACGGATCCGCCGTATAACTAACCCTAACCATGAAACAACCACAGTGTCCGCACTAGTAATTTAATTTGATGGCAGTCTTAAGAACTAGATAAGTTGATTAATCAAGAAAACATAACTGTCCGTAGTCTATGTTTGATTTGATTGAATGTTCTCCCTAAGATTAATAACGTAGATCCGCCACAATTATTAAACTCAGTTGCTTCACAAGTTCATATACCACAACTCCAGTTTTGATATCAAACTTAGCAATAGATTGTCTACAATAATAACTTAGAGTCCGCTCTAGCAATTAAAATAAACAATCATAGGAAAAATAAGCATAGGAGAACAAACATATTCATTATATAAACTGAAAAGAAAAGGTAAAATAAATCTCATAGTTCTTGAAATCCGAAGGTTTCCGTGTCCTTGGAACCGAGAAAAAGTGTTTAGCCTTGCATGTTTGTTGAACAACTAATCAAAAAGAAGAATGCATAATTTAGGGTTTCTTAGAGGAAGGGGGTGTTTTTCTCTTCTTGGCTGGTTGGTCCCCTTCTCTTCTCTCATTCTTTTTATATCCTAGGAAACCCTAGGTCTCTATTTTACAAAATAGTCCTCCATTAAGTAGATTGTTTACATTTAAGTACTTCAATAACTATTTTCCTAAAAAAGAAGAAATAGCCTTACATGAAATCTTCAATCTTTGACTTAGAGGAGCTAAATTGCTGAAATAAAAATTGGATATCGGTTTAGATGCTTCAGAACGTAATTTGGAATTGTTTCTTCACGAAACCTGTTTGCTGGCAGAATACAGATGTCATCTTTGAAAAATCATATCTCCCTCATATGACATCGTTTTTGGCTGAAATTTTGCGTGTTTATATAAATTTGAGTCATGAATCCAAAACAATTGAGTTTGCATCAATTGGACTTCTGTAGCTCCAGATATTCAAGTTGGAATGGCCAAAGGTCAACATTGGCAGATTGCGAGATTTGACTTTGAAGGCTGCTATTTCCATGCTCTTCCTTATTTTATTTTCTTGCCTTAGATGTCCAGAAAGGTATGGATGTTACCTTTTTAATGCCACTGAAATCACTTCATTTCAACCTCTAGAGCTCACGCTCTACATAAAACATCGACTGAAGGTCAAATCTGCCAATTATCTTCAATTTACTCCTTTTTGCATCTTTCATCCAAAAGTGCCTTCAAAACATAAAACAAAGAATATCAAGGCATTTTATATATAAAACATAAGCAAAACACTAGTTAAATGTGGGTGAAACTATTGAATAATATAGTTGCATCAAATTATAATCAATTAGAAACGTGACAATAGATTACTAAAAGAACATTATTGGATGCCATTAACGAAAACTAATAATATAGCCCTTATTATTACTCCTTTCATATACAATATAATCCTTATTATTTCATCAACCTTTCATATACAATATAGCCCTTATTATTTCATCAACTACCGAAACTAATTATAATATTCAAACCCGATCATTCATCTTGGATGCCATTAACGAAAACTAATAATCGAACTCAACCTGGCCATCACTTTAGGATGCCATTAGATGAAGCTAATCATAATGTTTATCTCGGCCATCCTTTTAGGGTGCCATTAGCCGAAGCTAATCATCAAACTCAACCCGACCATCCTTTTATAATGTCATTAGGCGAAGCTAATCATAATGCTCATCCCAACCATCCTTCTAAGATGACATTAGCCGAATCTAATCATCAAACTCATCTCGACCATCCTTCTAGGATGCCATTAGCCTACCGAAACTAATTATAATATTCAAACCCGATTATTCATCTTGGATGCCATTAACGAAAACTAATCATCGAACTCAACCTAGCCATCACTTTAGGATGCCATTAGATGAAGCTAATCATAATGTTTATCTCGGCCATCATTTTAGGATGCCATTCGCTGAAGCTAATCATCAAACTCAACCCGACCATCCTTCTAGGATGACATTAGCCGAATTTAATCATCAAACTCATCTCGACCATCCTCCTAGGATGCCATTAGCTGAAGCTAATCATCAAACTCATTCAAATATTTCATCAACATTTTAGTATTCACTACAACACAATAATAGATCTTTCGTAATGAATTCACTTCGGAGAATTAACATTATGCTAGAAAGGGGTGGAAACTACCTACCTGTTTCTCCCATGAGGTGTCCTCGTCCGGTCAAAGATCCGATCGGTCTTACCACCTTACACATCAAATGATCACTAATGAGCATATTCGTATCTAGAAATCACATAAGCCATCACCATACATATCCCAAGAATACACATGTTCACATTTCAAGTGTTCCATACATCATACAATCATACAATGAAAGTCATCATATCAAGTCATCATACCTATAGATGTCTTAGTGTTTAGTTCTTGAGTTTTATAGTGAAATAGGTCAGACCAATGATGAAATCGTCACAAGAATTAAATCATTTCTGATATGGAATTCATCACCAAAACTAAGCCGTTGTTGTTGTACAAAGTCATCAGTGAAAACTAGGTCACTGGTGACATAGGAATCATCAGTGAAACAGGTTTACGGCTAACACGTGGAACTCAGAATTCATCAGCAACAACCGGGTCGCTGGTGACATAGAAATCGTTAGTGAGATTGGTTCACAGCTAACGCATGGAACTCAAAATTTGTCAATGACAACTAGGTCGCTAGTGACACAGAAATCATTAGTGAAACTGGTTCACGACTGACGCATGGAACTCAGAATTCATCAGCAACAACTAGGTCACTAATGACACAAAATCATTAGCAAAACAGGTTTACGGCTAACGCATGGAACTCAAAATTCATAAACGACAACTGGGTCACTAGTGACATAGAATCGCCAGTAAAATAAGTTCACGGCTGATGCATGAAACTCATAATTCATTAGCAACAACTAGGTCATTAGTGACATAGAATCATCAGCAAAATAGGTTCATGACTGATGCATGAAACTCAAAATTCATCAACAACAACTAGGTCACTAGTGATAGAATCATCAATGAAACAGGTTTACAACTAACGCATGGAACTCAGAATTCATCGGCGACAACTAGGTCACTGGTGACACAGAATCGACAGTGAAACAGGTTCACGGTTGACGCATAAAACTCATAATTCATCAGCGAATGATTTAGTGTTGACTCAAAAATCATTAATGAAAACTGAGTCGCTATCGACCTAGAAATCATCAACGCAATCAAGTTCTACGACTGACGCATAGAATCGTCAGGGCATATGATCTACTGTTGACTCAGACATCATTGACAAAAACTAAGTCGCTGCTGATCCAGAAATCATCAACATAATCAAGTTCTACGGCTAACGCATGAAATTGTCAGTGCATACGATCTACTGTTGACTCAGAAATCATTGACGAAAATTGAGTCATTGCCGACCCAAAATGTAATGACCCGACTTTTTCAAAGCCAAAATCGATGGAATTTTTTTATATATAAGTCATCAGGTTCTAGATGTTTTTCACCGTATCATTCTGCAGATTTATAATTGCATTCCATTCATTAACAAGGCACAATTCACGTTGGATAACGTAAATCAACATTCCTATAAAATGGATTCTCAATACACATGCCCATAATATTATAGTTTCATACTCATAGGTTTACATTACATCATATTGACATACTCATAAATTCACATTCCTGTTCTAGTCTCATTATCATCACAAGTTCATATAGGAGTGTCGAACAACAAGTTACACAATTAGTACTTTCATTTATCTTGACCTAATGTAATTTCACAACATAACATCCTCATAAGAAGAATACCACATACGTATATTCATATACATCATATCTACATGTTCGCACATACACATCCGTGTTCCATTTCAATTTTTCATTACAAGTCTTTACAAAAGGGGTCGGGTTACTAACTGATTGTTTAACACAATTGTTCATACATAATTCATATCACCCATAACATGCGAATATATAGTTCTTTTCAAAATATGTGAGCCGCGAAACAGATTTCTTTAAGCACCATATTGGTATGATGTCCCTGTTACAGCACAAGGCAATTTTAAGCATTATAAGCAATTTAAAAACATAATAAAGCAATATTAATGTTACATTTCATTCATGGACCAAAAGTCATAATTCTTTCATTTCTCCTTACTTACATAAATACCACCTTTAATAATTCATCAATTACCAAGGCTAATTACAATACTCAAACCTAGTCATCCATCTTGAATACCGTTAACTGAACTAACATTACTAGCATAACAATCATAGGTCTTTCATATACTCAGTATATACAAAACATAGTACACATGAATACATCAATTCTTGAAACTAACTCATAACTCTCAAATCCGGCTATCTTCTTAAGACACCATTACCGAAGCTAATCATTTATTCATCCCGGTCATCCACTTATGATGCCATTAACCAAAGCTAATAATTTATTCATCCTTGTCATCCACGAAGGATGCATTAGCCGAAGTTAATCATTTATTCATCCTGGTCATCCACTCAAGATGCCATTTGCCAAAGCCAATTGTTTATTCATCTCGGTTATCCACTCTAGATGCCATTAACCGATGCTAATCATTTATTCATCCCGATCATCCATTTAGGATGCCATTAGCTGAAGCCAATCGTTTATTCATCCTAGTCATCCACTAAGGATGTCATTAGCCGAAACTAATCATATGTTCATTCTGGTCATCCACTCAGAATGCTATTAGTCGAAGCCAATCGTTTATTCATCTTGGTTATCCACTATAAATGTCATTAACAAAAGCTAATCATTTATTTATCTTGGTCTTCTCTTAAGGATGCCATTAGCCGAAGCTAATCATTTATTCATCCTGGTCATCCACTTAGGATGCCATCAACCGTAGCTAATAAAAAAAACGCAACCCCGACATCCTTATAGGATGCCATTAGTTGAAGCTAATCATTAACCAATCAAACATTCTATAGGCGGTTTATGATATCACTATAACATGACAGTATATCCTTTATAATGCTCATGCAAACGATTCATAACAATTTGACATTCACTATAACATAATAGTTAACCCTTCATAATACTCAAACAAACATTCCATAACAGTTTAATATAACACAACAGTAGACCTTTCGTATTACTCATCCAACCATTCATGACAGTTAATGTTCAGTACAATACAACAATAGATCCCTCGTAATACTCATACAACCATTCGTAACAATTAACATTAAGTATAATGCAACGATAGATCTTTCGTAATACTTATACAACCATTCATGACAGTTTAGCATTCCATATAACATAACAATATATCCTTCATAATAAATTTCACTTTAGAAACTAATGTTATGCTAAAAGGGGGTGGAAATCACCTAGCTGTTCTTTCACGGCGTACTCATCCGGTCAAAGGTTTAATTCCGGTCGCACCGCCTAATACATCAAATGATCATAAATCAGCAGATTTGCATTCGACAAACACATAACTCATTACCATACTTATTTCAAAATGCACATGTTCACATTCTAATGTTCCACACATTATACAATTATACAATGAAATCGTTACAATCATTAAGTCATTTATGACGTGAAATTCGTCAGCGGCTAAGCTGCTACTGCCACAGAAAGTCATCAATGAAAATTGGACCGCTGGTGACATACAATTTGTCAACAATAACTAATTCACTGGTTACACACAATTCAACAACAAAACTGATTTGCTGGTGACATACATATTTGGCAACGAAACTGATTCGCTGGTTACATACAGAATTCGACAGCAAAACTGATTTGCTGGTGACATACAGTTCGTCAATGAAAACTGATTCGCTGGTTACACAGAATTCGATAGCGAAACTAATTCGCTGGTGACATACATTTCGTCAGCGAAAACTGATTCACTGGTTACACAGAATTCAACAGCGAAACTGATTTGCTAGTGACATACACTTCATCAGCAAAACTGATTCACCGGTGACATACAAAATTCTATATAAATCGTTAGCGCATAATAGGTTACTGCTGAATCAAAAGACGTTGGCGAAAACTGAGTCGCTGCCGACTCAGAAATCATCAACGAAACACATTCCTACAGTTGATGTTGAAATCGTTAGTGCGCATAGCCTTCTGCTTACTAAAAAATCGTTGATGAAAACTGAGTCGTTGCTGACCCAAAAATCTTCAACGCAACACATTTCTACAACTGACGTTGAAATCATCAGTGCACATAACCTATTATTGATTCAAAAATCAATGATGAAAGTTGAGTTGTTGACGACCTAGAAATCATCAACGTGATTCAGTTCTGTGACTGCCAATCCAGAAATCGGCAGCGATGATTAAGTCATTTCTGGTCTTACTTTTTCCCTAGGTTATATATAGGGTCCGTACTAAGTCTTTCACCTTTATAACACACCTCAACAGAATTTAACATAGACCATAACCAATCGCATTCAATTTATCACAAGTTAGCAAGCGATACACGACCAAATCTCAACATATATATTTTTTGAATTACTCTCTTAGCTAACACTTAAAGACCGGTATTTAGCATTGCCACAATCAATTATTCCATGTTTTAACTTGCATCATGGTAATACATCAACACCACCACTAGTAATTTCATAATTCACAAGGGTTCATTTTCGGTCAAGGACTTAATTCCCTTAAGGTGTTCGTCACGATGAATTTTCTCATTGTTCCCTTAATCCTTATGGTCGGACATTACTACCCAATACACTTAGCTACACATGCAAATTATTATATTTCTCACAAGTATAATCACAATCACAATTCACAATCCATCCTCTTGATTCACAATCACACATGTATGTTCATTAAATAAACAAAACAGAAGCATTATATGGTGAAATTCCTGTTTCAACTGTAGCATGCTTTCGAGGTTACAAACACACAATTTTTGCTTTTAACATCCACCAACATATTTTCATACAAGTTCTTCAACTACATATGCAAAATTCATGACACTATCTTTGCATTTTATCCCTTTAAATCCATGTTCTGTCCAGCCCTTAACATGGTCAGCCACCTTTCCAAGTTCTTTGCATTCAAAATTGTTCATTTTCTTTGTTAAATGTTCTGGAATTAGGTTCCCCATTTAGCCCCATTTTCGTCCCTCATCATTATCTAGTTTTCCTTAATAGCTGGTGTGAGAATCTTAGGCTATTTACTTAGGGTTTTCTTCTCCCTTTTCAGTTCCAACACCCCAAGAACAAGTGGAGGAGTGGTATGGTTCATACCTCATGAATTTAATAAGTTCAATGTAGGTTTCAGTGGCTTCCTCTTCCTCTCATTTTTGGTTTTCTTACTTCCCTCTCTTATTGTCTAGACGGCGTCTAGGTTCCTCTTTCTCCCAGGTTTTTGGTTTTCTCTCCTTCTCCTTACTCATTTCTCACTCCATGCTCAGGGAAAGTGGCATGTGATGCAACTAAATTATTCGATAGTTTCACCCACATTTAACTAGTGTTTTACCTATGTTTTATTTATAAAATGCCTTGATATTCTTTGTTTTATGTTTTGAAGGGCACTTTTGGATGAAAGATGCAAAAAGGAGTAAATTGGAGGTAATTGGCAGATTTGAACTTCAGTCGATGTTTTGTGCAGAACGTGAGCTCTAGAGGTCAAAATGAAGTGATTCCAGTGGCATTAAAAAGCTAACATCCATACCTTTTTAGAAATGTAAGGCAAGAAAATAAAATAAGGAAGAGTATGGAAATCACAGCTTTCAAAGTCAAATCTCGCAATTTGCCAATGTTGACCTTTGGTCATTCCGACTTGAATATCTGGAGCTACATAAGTCAAATTGATGCAACCTCAAATTTCATGGATTCCTAATTCCAATACCTATCCACGCTCCAAATTTCAGCAAAAAACGATATCATATGAGGGAGATAAGAGTTTTCAAAGATGACAACTGAATTCTGCCCGCAAACAGGTTTCGTGAAGAAATGAGTCCAAATTACATTCCAAAGCATCTAAACCGACATCCAAGTTTTCATATGAGCAATTTAGCTCCTCTAAGTCAGAGCTTGAAGATTTCATGAAAGGCTATTTCTTCTTTTTAGGGAAAATAGTTATTGAAGTACTTAAATATAAACTGCCAACTTAAGGGAGGACTATTTTGTAAAATAGGGACTAAGGTTTCTTAGCATATAAAAAGAAAGAGAGAAGGGAGGGAGAGCAGAAGGAGGCAGCAGCCAGCAGAGAATAAACACAAATTCTCTCCTTTACAAACCCAAAAATCATGCTCTCTTCAATCTTTAGAAGCAGTTGTTCAATAGTTATGCAAGGCTGAGCTCTTTTCTTTGCAAGGATGCAAAAACCTTCAGATTTCAAGAACCGTGAGATTTATTCTTCCTTTTATTTTTAGTTTATGTTAGGAATGAGTATGATTTTTTTCCTATGTATATTTCCTATGATTGTTGTTGATGATTGCTAGAGCGGACTCTAAGTTATTGTTGTGAACAATCTATTGCTAAGTTTAATATCAAAACCGGAGTTGTGATATATGAACTTGTGAAGCAACTAAGCTTGATAATTGTGGCGGAACTATGTTATTGAACTTAGGAAGAACATTTGAACAAAGTGACACCAGATACGGACAGCTTGTATGTTCATCTTGATGAAATTATCTAGTTCTTAAAGCTGTCATTAAATTGAATCATTAGTGTGGACACTTTGATTGTTTGTTGGTTAGGATTAGTTATACGGCGGATCTGTTAATTAATCAACGTTAAGAAAAGATAAAATTTCAGAACATAAACTGCAATTTTCGTTCCAAGGATCGGTTCTAATTTTCATAGGTGGATGTGTGTTTGCGACCAAGATTTGTTTTCTTGATAAGTTTTGGTTTTAATTGATTTTGTTTGCTAGTTTAATTGCTGCCATAGTTTAGATAATCACAAACCAAACCCCCCCAATTACATAACGTACAACATAAAAATCTAACTTGAAACTTTCTCGTGGGATCGACCCCTTGCTTGCTCTATACTATCTTGTGTGTTTTAAGTTAGGGTAATTAATTTGTGCGAACGCGACATCGTAACAGCATGCAAGGTGGTTGGGTTTGGTTTTCTGCTTGGAGGAGGGATGTGTGTGCTCCGTCAATGGCTATTGTTGGTTCTGAAAGAAGGTCTAAGCTTCAGCTTCCATCATGTTTTTGGTCATTTCTCCATCCCTTTAGCTCTCTTATCACACAACACCCTAAGAGATTTTCATATGTCTGGTCAATTTCAGTCTTCTCTTTAAGAGAGAGAGCTGTTTCCAATAGAGTTGCAGCTGAATCTTGGGGAGAGGAAGGATCACCTTCTATTTATCCCATGCATTTATACCCCCTCTTAATGAGGTAGGGGTGTTTGGGTGTTGTCTAACATATACTTGTTCCACTTTAAGTTATCCCAAAACCGGTTTAGTCCCCTAGATTCTATTTAGAATTGGTTGGCCAATGACTAAATTTTATTAGGTTTTATAGCCACATACTATTTTTTTTGTCGGGTTTTACACCACGGCTGACACATGGATTCTTCAGCGCACACAACCACTATTGATTCAAAAATTAGCGATGTAAATGACAATGAAAACTACATCGTTGCTGATTCAGAAATCGGCAACGATGGTGAAGTCGTTTTTGGCTTTACTTTTTTTTCTTTTAGGTGTTTACGCAGAAATCATCAATGAAATCTATGTCGTTGCAGATTTAGAAATCACTAGCGATGATTGAGTCATTTTTTGTTTTGCTCTTTCCCTCGGCTAAGCGTAAGGTTTATGCTGGGCTTTCCTCCTTTATAACACACCCCTAAATGAACTTGAACATATACAGTAACCAATCACATTCAAATTTATCATAAAGGCTATCAAACAATACCATCATTTCAAGGCCAAAACCTAATGTTGCCATAATCTTGCATTCTATGTTTTCAATTTCATCATGCCAAATCATCAACACAATTTAATATTCAATTCACATCATACAAGAGTTCCATTTCCAACCTATGTCTTGTTTCTCTAAGGGTGCTCATCATACAAGGTTCCCTCCATGTTTTACCTTATTGGCCGAACATGGTAACCCATTCCTTTCAAGTTTTCACATGTATTTTATCACTTCTAACACAATTATGTTCCCAACAACAAGTCATACTCATATATTCAATCACTTGATTCATAATTATACAAGTTCATCCATCACATAAACAAAAATTAAGGCATTACTATGGTATGATTTTAACATAATTTCATCTCATTTTCACATAATTTATTCAATTATATAAGTAAAAGTCAAGAAATTAACATACACATGAATTCTGTTTTGGTTCAAGCATGTTCTAGGACTCTAACAATGGTCACAATTCAAGCATTTCTTCACATCAATTTGCATTCTGTCCAGCCCCCTTCAATTTGGTTGGCCCTTCATTTAGGTTTGTGTATTCAAAATCATTCATTTCTTTTGTTAAAGGTTTTGGAGTTATGTCCCCCATTTAGCCCCCCATTATTTTTAATCTTTCTATCTAGTCCTCTTTAGTCATTGGTGTAAGAACCATATGCCATTCGCTTGAGGTTTCCTTCTCCCTTTTATCCCAGAGTCTCAAGGAAACAAATAAGAAGGTGATGTTTTTTTACCTTATGATTTTATATAGTCTTAGCAAAGGTTTTAGTAGTTTTTTCTTCCTTCTTACTTTTGGTTTATTACTTCTTTTTTCTGTTTGTTCAAGATAACCCTCTAGGCTCCTTCTTCTTCCATGTTTTTTTTTTAAAAAATTTTCTCTTCTTTTTCTAACCAAACTCTCACTCAACACTCAAGGAAGTTGGCATGCAAGCTGGTTGGGTTTAGTTTTCTCCTTGGGATGGAGTGTATGCTGCAGCAATGGTCACTGCTGGTTCTAGAGGAGAGGAAGAGTCATCTCTTTTTCTCCCCGTTACATTTATATCACTCACTTGGGACTTCTCAATATAAGGCTGAAATTTTTAAATTTCGGTGGAACTTGTATAAAAAATTTTTCTGAAATTTCAATTTAGTTTTCATGTGTTTTCGTAGAAATTAGGATTGTTACAATCTAGAACTATATTTATGGGCGAAGAAATTTCATATTTTTCTGAAAATATTTTCATGCGTGACCTGCCCCCTTTTCAGAAAATGATCTATTTTCATGGGTGACTCGTCCTTTCTGAAATTCAAAACCTGATCTATTTTTATGGGTGACTTGTCCTTTTTAGAAGATGGTCAATTTTCATAGGCAACCTGCCCTTTCTGAAATTTAAAAACTGTCCTTTATGAAATTCAAAAACTGATCTATTTTCATGGACATCTTGCTCCTTTCTGAAATTCAGAAACTCATTTATTTTTATGGGCATTTTTCAAAGATCAAAGCAGAGTACTCTTCAAGGTATATTCTTAAAACAAATACTAGTTTTTGGAGCCTCTTGTCTTCTGCTCATAAATTTCATCATTCTTCTTCTTGAAAGTCAAACAAAATTTCAATTTAGATCATAAACAATGCATGTTTTTTTTTTTCAAAAGACATGCCCCCCTTTCCTTTTCTTCATAATCTTCGCTAAGGTTTATGATTTCTAAGATGGTCGTTCTAGTTGGCTTTGCTCTCCATTTCCCCCGAGTAGGTCCATGCAAGTTGCTCAAGCATCGAGTTTGCCTTGTGTAGCCTTCTTTTATGGTTACGACGAATATCATCCTGAATTGGGAATGACTCAAAAAATCTATCTTGTGACAATGTTGTGAGCTTTTAACATTTCAAACACACGCTTTAGAGTGATTTTCCTAACAAAGATCTTGCAAGATTTACCTTGTTGTTTTGAAAATCTGTGATTCATTCTTGTTATGTCAAAAGTGTTTTATCACTATGCTTGGTGTAGGAGATGACCTACTTTGAGAAGGGTCAAATACTCGTTTGAAGTCTTGTGTTTGGATTCTCTTGACATGAACAAAAGACAAAATGTTTTTTATTTCATCATCATTTTCATAATTGATTCCTTAAGTGCGCCATTTATCAGTCTATCCTGCTTGTTTGATTAGAAAGGTCTTTTTAGATGAGTAATGAAGGCTGGGTTGCATGGTCAACAAAGAAAAGAGTTTACAAGATCAAACGGTGTTTAAAGGATTTTAATCCTGGGATCACCATCAACTACTCACTAGCTATCTTTGTAGAATAAACGTCATATGACCACCATATTTTATTGGCAAGTTTTGTCTTTTTAAAATTGGATAGGAAACTTCATCGTATTCCAAAAAAATGCATCCTCTTTACTAAACAAGAATTCATAATGTCATCAAAATCAAATGGTTGGCATATGATCTATTACCCATATCAAAACTTGATTTAAAGGGAAAATCAGGGTTTCTTACCCATCTTTAGCATCGTCATTTCCTTTTTCTTATTTTATCATCTTTGTAAAAGAAAAACATACAACCATACTATCCATTCCATGTTTACCTAGAAGACCAAACATTCTTTCAATAGAGGCCATAATGCAACTCCAGGTTCTATTTTTATGGATAACTAATTATTTGAAGGTGCTAGAGGCTTCATTTTAGCCTTTTTTTAAGATGAAACTTCTGGCATTGACCCTAGGTATAAGAACCTGATTTGTCTTTAAGTGCAGGCAATGACTGCTTTTGGCTTCCTTGTAGCCCCTTTTTAGGTTTCCTTGGATTCTCAATCTCTTTACCACCAATTCTATTGTGGTTTTTTTTTTTCAAACATCATTTCTCACTTGCCCCTAGCACAGGGTATGACCCACGTTAGAGTTTCTTTTTGAAAGAAGGATTCTATCAGGCTTAAAAAGGGATTGCAATGGATATATTTAATTTATGGATATCAAAGATTGCCTTTCCTCATTTCAAGCAAGACTGGTTAGGACTGATAAATTTTGACTTTATCGTCGTAATTGTCTTTTGAATTTATTTTGTGATTTTTATGATTAATAAAAAACTTTGTTGTCTTTTGTTCCTTATAGTTTTCTCACAACAAGAAATGATGGTTGGGTCATCTATTTTTGTTTCTGGGCATTTATCCACCTCCTAGGAGGTTGCCTTTTGACATATCATTAATCTTGAGATCATTTTTTGTAGAAAATACACAAGATGTATTGAGAATGAGAGACTGAATTTTATTAATTCAAAGCAAAACGAGTACATTATACATAGTATTTTTTTACAGAGTTGACACGACCAAAAGATTGATGTCTTCTCCCAAGTGCAGGAGTGTCGAAGTAATAAATAACCCGGCAAGACCGGGGTCGAACCACAGAGAGGTTAATTGTATAAATTATAGTTAACAACAACACAATAACAATAACAATAATAGTAATAATAATAATAATAATAATAATAATAATAATAAAGAAGAAGAAGAAGAAGTTGATGAGAACTTTGAGATGGAAGATTAATGTAAGGATTAAACAATGATAACAACAAATGTCAAGGTTAGAGGATCCACTAATGGTATTTCAAACAAGTATAGTATAAACCT